>Ga0255743_10000490_pt1 | contig 34858 bp, 26 predicted proteins | sample 101ome_19_FD_179950 | JGI IMG/M metagenome (GOLD analysis project Ga0255743, IMG submission 179950) | Coastal salt marsh microbial communities from the Groves Creek Marsh, Skidaway Island, Georgia - 101405AT metaG (version 2) | ecosystem: Environmental > Aquatic > Marine > Intertidal zone >... | reverse complement strand
GTCGCGCGGCTGGCAGTCGGTTTTCAAGCATGTGAACTACAATCGATAAAAGTTTGAGTATACATGCTTGCCATTATCAATAACTGAAACAGTAAGGATAATCTCGCCGCCTTCGTGATCAGTTGAGGTGATGAATGGTACGGTTGGCGTTTCTAAAAGCCCTGACAAGGTATAAGGAGTTGAGACCGGACCGGTTACTCCTGTGTAACAGGAAAAAGCTGAAACACAGGTATGCGAATCCTTCTCCCGCCAGGCAACTCGTTGTCGTGAAGATCTGAAAAAATAATCTTGGCCTCGGTGATATCGGACATTATTGGAAGTTTTATGATTCGACCCTCCGTTTGTGCAACGATTATCTGATCTAAGACTTGGTCTCCGGACTGCAGGCTGATTTTGTATGGCTCGCCTTCGCAAGGCGTGTGCAGCCGAATGACCAGTACTGATTCGCCATGATTCGTGAAAGTCATTGATGCGCCTGAATGTCTTGGTATCAAGGCACGAATACCCTGCTGACTCAGGCTTAAATCCCAATGCGGCTCGGGAAAACAATCGCGAATTACATCTTCAGACTCCGTTTGGATGTCCGGCATCAGTGGTTCATGGATTCCCAGCGTGAAACCGCCCCATGTAAGCGGCTTGATCAGAACGCCGTCTCTCTCGGCAAAGTTACCCGCCAAAGGTGAGGAGCCTGTGCGCAGGTGCACTCCAGTCGTTTTCTGGAAAACAAGTTCCAGCGCAGCGCCAAAAATATTTGTCATCGCAATATCGTGCTCTAGGCCCGTCTCTGGTGCCGCTCGAACTGCACTGGCAACCTCCGCAGACATCGCTGCTATTTCTTGCTTTGAGGGTGCGCATATCCCTATAAGTCGTTCTCTCTCGTCAATATTGATGCCATCTAGCCGGTTGTGCAGTTCCTGTTCGATGAACTCGGCAAGCGCTTTCTCTTCTAAGCTAGATTCCAAAATCAGTTCGTCGAGCTCAGATAAGTGGAGCTTCCAGTCAAGCGTCAGCGACTTCGACTCTCCTTGATCCAACACATTTAAGTACGTTGAGATCGGGATTCGGTCATTTTCAACCATGCCAAATAGCTGCTCAGGGCGAGCCTGGAATAGATAGGAGGTAATTATGCGCAGAAGGCCTTGAGAATCGATGTGCTTTTCAAAGGGCGTAAAATCCGATCTACGATTCGCGCGAAACTTGTGAAATGCGAAGTTCCGCTGGCACGGCTCGCTTCGTAGATGCAGGATTCCGCCTTTTGCCAAGACGCGCAGGCATTCTTCCAGCACCAGATCCGGACGCACAGAGTGATGTACTGCCGCTGAGACATAAACAAAATCGAAAGAAGCATCTTCAAAGGGAAGTTCATGGAAGTCACTAGCCACTAGGCGGCCGTTTCCAGAGTGACCGGCTGCGATTGCCGCAGCGCGGCCTTGACGTAGTGCATGGGGAGAAATGTCGCATAACGTAGCGTCGATTCCCTGATCTTGCAGCATATGTCCCGTGTAGTGCGCGTAACAAGCAACCTCTAAAAATTGACGAGACTCGTATTTTTTCGTCAAGGCGGTGAGATTGTTAAAATGGTTCAGGCTAACTTGGTCTATGGACGGATCAAGCGAGAACGCATGCCATGCCGTTTCGCCTAATTGCGCGCCGAACTGCTCAAGCGCCGCCAGCGCAGGTGAGATGGTCGTAATGTTCATATTGCTACAAGTAGTTTTCTTGATGAGTGACGTTTACTGCCTCTTCGCGGAGCCGTGGTATTCAAACTCCAGTCATTCCGGGACGGCTCGAGTATGATGGAAACACAACTCGATCTTGGGGTCTAGGATGGACTAAAAGAACTGCTGATCAGTTGAATCAACTCCTCCAACACGTCTTTGTTCGGTGCCTTGACGCGTTGAAACCGAGGCGGACGATCGTCGCGATACACGTAGACGCCGTCCAGAAACAGGATATGGAAGACCAACGCGCACAAGTTGCCCGTTTCCTCGGCGATATTTCGGCGTCTTCAACGGGTGGCTGGTATTCGGTCATCAGTTTGCATGGCGGCGGTTCGCCTCAAGCGATGAAGCGCGAGATTTTCCGTCGCTACCCTATTGAGGAGCGTCGCGCGCTGGTTGAGCGATTGCTCGATCGTGGCGTCGCAGAAACCGGCTCCTCCGGTGCGCCTAATCGACAAAAGCAGCCCGGTCAGTGCTGTGCGACGGGGTGTCAGCCACCAGCTGGACAAGATAGTTAGCCGGTAGACATCGCTGGTCATGTTCGGTCTGGCGGGGCCGTTGCGGTAAAGTGGACCCGCGCTGCAATTCTGCAACGGTCCGATCGCTTTCATCGCTTTCATCGCTTTTCCGTCCGATAGTGCTTGAATTGCCCGAGAGATCATGTCAAAAGGGGGGAAACTATTGTCGGCGCATTGTGGGCAAATCTTGGGGGAGAAAAGTCATGAGCATGAGTGTCAGGGGGAAGCATTGGTTTAGGTGCTCAACCAGTTACTGGGCGTTATTGTCTTGCGTTTTATCGTCAACTGCTTGGCTGGGTTTGTTGTCGCAGCAAGTGCAGGCGCAGGACGAACCCAGTGAGAGTGAGATAGCTGAGGCTATGATCACCTCGGACACCCTCGCTGATAGCCCAGTAGAGGAGCTTGGCGGTCCGAGTGCTGCAGCAGAAATTGAAGAGGTTTACATCACTGGGTCGCTGCTACCAAAAGGGAACTTCGAAAGTAACGCACCGATCACGACGATCACTTCTGATCAGTTCGAAATTTCGAACGCGATCAACATTGAACAGCTTCTCAACACTATGCCTCAGATTCTGACGGGCGCCGACAGAACGAGTACATTTGGTCTTGGTTGGGCAACCGCGGATTTGCGCGGGCTGGGTACCAATAGAACGCTTACGCTATTGGATGGAAACCGGCTCGTGCCGACCTTTGCTGATGGTGGCACTGTTGACTTGAACCTGATCCCGCCCGGCCTAGTTGAGCGAGTAGAAATCCTTACTGGTGGTGCATCAACCACCTACGGTTCAGACGCTATGGCGGGCGTAATCAATATCATTACAAAAGAACACTTTTTGGGATTTGAGCTGACCGCAGCGGGTGAGCAAACCACTGAATTCGACGACGCAGAGATACGGAATATAGGCGCCACCTTCGGCTTCGAGTTCGGCGATGGGCGCGGCCATTTTATGATTCATGGCGACTACACTGAACGGAAAGAAGTCAGGTATCCCGATCGAGAATTTGCACGCTTTTGGAATAACGATGTTTACGATGCGAACGGGACGCCCATCGGTTACGAGCCTTGGTATAACTTTGGCTCTGTCAACACTGCCATCGCGGATCCGTTTGTAAACTGGTACGGGCACTTCAATGCTGAAGGAGAGCTCCAGCCCTGGGATCCACAAACGTATGGCTTTGTCACCCCGAATCACTTTGACCTGCAGGTACCACAGGACAGAGAGATCCTGTTTTCCAAGATGAAGTGGTCAGGCGACTCGTTTGAGATATTTGGTCAGATTCATGCCTCCAATGTTGAGTCGACGCGACCAATGCCACCTCCCGCGATATTCGACATGTTTTTTATGCCTATTCAGGGCAACCCGTTCTTGTCGCCTCAGGATCAAGTGACGATAGGTACGATGCCCGGCCCTCAGTATTTTGGACAAGACTTTGACGGCGATGGGATAGCGAATGTGGGCCCGGTAGGTATTGGCAGGTGGTTTTTGGATCTTGGTGAGACCCAATGGCGGATTGAGAATGAAATGTTGCAGGTTAATCTGGGATTTACTCTGGACATCAATGACAGCTGGGGACTTGAAGGTCGGATTAGCCACGGCTCAGTTGACTATGATGCAGAAATTGGGCCTGGAGTCGTAGTCGCTAATTTTGAACAGGCGATTATGGTGAACCCTTTTGATCCCACCGGCAGCTCTTGCTGGGATCCGAGTAATGGCTGTGCGCCCTACAGTGTTTTTGGTTTTGGTCGTTCCTCCCAAGAGGCATTGGACTTTATCAGCACTGACGTATACCGAAAAAATAAATCAGAGCTATCGGTCGCCAACTTTGTGCTTGCAGGTAATACCGGAGACTTCTTTAGCATGCCGGGAGACGTTGGCCCCATCGGTGTTGCTCTGGGCGTTGAATATCTTGAGAGAACCAGTTCGTACGACACCGACGAGCGTGTTGCCAACGGCGAAGTGCAGCTTTATTCCTGGGGAGATAATGCGCCGTTGGATGAGGTGAGTATCGACAGAACGTCAGTGTTCTTCGAGGTCCTTATCCCGCTGCTTGAGGGACTCCCGGGTATTTCCTTTATGGAGCTTGAGCTTGCGGGAAGGTTCACGGAGCACAGCACCATAGGGGGCACCAGCTCCTATAAGGCGGCTCTGTCCTGGTATGTCACCGACGACTTGCAGTTAAGAACCAGCTTTAATGAATCTATGCGGGCCCCAAGTATCGAAGAGATGTATGGTGATTTTGGAGAGAATAGCCTTTCTCCGCAGTGGGACGCCGACCCTTGTTCGGCGGACGCCATTTTGTATAACCAAATAGATTATCTCGGCGGAGGCTGGATTGTTGGTACTCCTGAGCAGTGTATGGCGCAGGGCGTGCCCGAAAGCGCCCTTTACTCGGACGCGCTGAATATCCGCAATGTACCCCCGATACCTGTCTATTACGGCGGCAGCACAGAGCTCGATGCAGAGACAGCACAGACTTTTACTGTCGGCTTCGTTTGGACTCCCTATGCATTTGAGGGTTTTTCCGTCAGCGTGGATTATTTTTCCATAGAAGTGGAGGATTACATTGACCAGCTTAATGAAAATCCGCTCTACGGATGTTTTGGCTATAAGAACTGGGAGCCCTATGGAGACGATAGTTTAGCGTCGGTATATTGCGATGGCATTGAGCGAGGGGCGGACGGGGTATTGTCGTCAATCAATGCCGGTTTGAGAAACCTTGCCGTGCATAAGGTAGAGGGTTTCGACATTTCATTGAGCCATCAAATGAACTTGTTAGGCGGCATGTTGGATCTCAATTATGTAGCGAGCTACATAGAAGAAAAATCTTACGGAGTGGCAGGCACCTCTGAATATGTTGATTGTGTCGGTAAAGCGAATGTCCCACTAGGGGGGGAGGCCTGTAGCCGGCCCGTTATGAAATTGAAGAGCCGTGCCACAGCTGGCTGGAAAAAAGATTGGTTTTCAGCGCAGCTTACGTGGAGGCACCTGTCGGATATTGAAGATGGCGATGACGACACGGACTACTATCGAGAATATATTTCTAGCTACGATTACTTTGAGTTGTCCGCGAGCGCAGATATTGGTGATCACGTTAAGATAATGATCGGTGCCAAGAACCTCTTTGATAAAGATCCCCCGCAATGGAGCTGGAATTCATGGGAGGCCAATACTTTCCCAAATGTCTATGATGTTTTCGGAAGAACCGTATACGCTAGGCTGAAATATACCTACTAATAGCGCCGCGTGTTTTTGACCGAGACTGGACCTAATGAGATTTGTGGTTAGGATTCTTCAGATGCTGAGAGGACTCTCATCAAGCGCTCAACGAGCTTGGGTGCTCATGGCGTTGATTCTCGTCTGGCCGAGTCTTGCGTACTCGCAGGATATCCTCGCGACTAATCAGGGGGTGGTGCAAACTGAGGCAGGGGTAGAGCAAGTGCAATGCCACTTGATAGGAGCTGGCCCCCTGCGCTATCCGCCAAAAGCGAAACGTTACAAATATGTGGGTCAGGTCATCGTTAAGTTTGGCGTGGATCAACAAGGCAACGTAACGGATCCCTATGTTGTTGCCAGTGAGCCGCCGGGCGTATTCGAGCGGGCTGCACTAAAGCACGTTAAGTCCTACCAGTACCAACCACCACTTCTGGCGGGAGCGCCGACGCATGTTGACGAGGTGGCGATCAAGCTGGTTTTCGACCCCAAGAGGAGATGAAGAACCGAATGAAGCAATGGCCCCGATGCCGGGAAAAATGAAGCGATAATGTCGATTAAGATCAGAATTATTGTGCTATCTCTGCTGGGCAATCTGGCGATCGGCGGCATTTTCTTTGTCCTCTATGACTATCAGGACAAGCAAAAAGAAGCCGCTTCTATTGAATCCAGTGCAACCATTTATGGTCAGGCTTGGCGCACGGTACTCAACGACACTTTCAGTTCTTCTTTGGGGCTATTCCACCCCCAGTCAGGTGACCCCGCCAAAGCCGCTATCTGGGCAGAGGAAGTCGATATTGACGGTGAATTATTTGACTTGACTGCCAACGCGGCCTCGGAAGTTGAGCGCGAAACCATCGGTGATTTCTTGGACATTTTTTTCGAGGAGGCTTTCGGCTGGGGGGAGCTCAGCTTTGCGATGGTCTTTGATGAAAAAGGTCGCAGCCTTTATTGCGGGACGGCGGAAGAGGGATACGGGGTGGATCCCTGCGCGGAAAATGCGCGCGCCGATTTTATATCAGCTTCAACCGGCCGTTTGAAGGCCGGGCGGGCGGACGAATTTTCTCTGGGAGCCGTTCGCAGCGTGAGCACCATTCGCGATGAGACCGAAGAATTAGCTACAGGGTTTTATCAAACCCTACTCATCGACTTGAATAACGAACAGAAGAAAGTGGGAGCAGTATTGCTTGGGAAAAATCTTGCCGAGGCGATTGAGATTTTCGAGTACGATTTTTCCGTTAAGGCCGTCTTGGCTTCGAATAACAGCACCGTTGATTTGAACGATTATTTTGAGGCTGAGGATTACGCAGAGTTAGGAGAGATGGGACCCGTCATAGAGCCGGTTTCGGGGCTACTGGCGGAGAATCTCATTTCTATGCAAGAGCGAGGTTTCTGGGGAGAGTTAAGCCGCGACTTAGGTGTGTCATACGTCGCAATCGCGCTAAGCGATTTTGCCAAGATTGAAGACGCAAAATTGGTTGTTGTGGGTAACAAGCGTGAATCTGTCTCGGCGCAGTTGGCAGCTGACAAATACGCGTTTGGACTTTTTGCTGCTGTATTTCTAGTTATTTTGGGAGCAATAACTTGGCTTACGAGTTATTCCTTCGGGGGCATTAGTAAGGCCATTGGCGTTTTGTCTGCACTGACGCGCGGCGAGCTCGATGTTGTGATGCCAAGGCCTGGGTTTCTTCATTCCGAGCGCGATGAGGTAGGGCAACTCAATACCTCACTCGAAACTTATAGAGGGCATCTTTTGGAGATGGAGTCGATAAGAACGACTCAATCTCAAAAAAGACAGCAGCGCGACAAAGTCGTCTTGGACAAAATGGCCTCGCTCTCCAGCCAGCTACAGGGGGATGCCAAGAAGCTGCTAGAGGCAGACATTGATCGCATGAAGAGCCTCACCGATACAGATGATTTCGACAAAGCAGAGGAGGCTTCTGCTGAGCTGATGTCCATTGCTGTATCGAGGATGTCTGACGAAGTGGTGGCGTTGATAGAAGCGCGCACAGGTGAGATAAAATCGGCTCTTAACCGCAATGAGGAACTACTTCTAAATATTCTTCCCAAGTCGATCGCCGATAGAAAACTAGCCGACGAGAAAGTCATTGCTGATGCGCACGAATCCTGCAGCATTCTCTTTGGCGATATCGTGGGCTTTACACAACTTTCAAAAGACCTTGGCGCTGAGCGGCTGGTAGAGTTTCTGGATGAAGTGTTTACCAAGTTTGATGACTTTAGTGATGAGTTGGGCTTGGAGAAGATCAAGACCATCGGCGATAACTATATGGTTGCTTGCGGGGTACCCCATTTCGATCCGGAGCACCCCTATAAGATTGCTGAAATGGGCCAACGAATGGTGCGCTATATTCAGGAGATGGATCCTGTCGAGGGCCATATTCCGGCCATGAGAATCGGCATCCATTCAGGCCCGCTGGTTGCGGGTGTAATCGGGAAGCGCAAATTTATCTACGACCTGTGGGGCGATGCGGTCAATACTGCCGCTCGAATGGAATCACACGGTATTCCCAATAAAATTCATATGAGTTCAGATACTGCCAGCATCATTAAAGATCGATTTGCCATAGAGAGCCGGGGGATCATGGAAATCAAAGGCAAAGGCCCGATGGAAACCTTCCTGCTCAGCGCCTGAATCCTTGAATTTTCGGTTTTGGCACTTTGCACGACCTTAATGCGCTTATTTTAGTCTTTTGTTATCGTCAGGCTCGTTAACGAGATCAGCGCTCTGCCTAGACGGGGGCGAACAGCTCCATACCAACGGATTTCTCAGTGGCTTCCTTGCTGATTGAGTGCTGTTGAACTGGATTCCTTACCAGCGAAAAGAGGCAATGTCTCAGGGGGTGCTCGAGTATGATCCGATAGTCGGACGTCCGCCAAGCAATCAGGCTATCGAGTGCTGTTGGCTAATTCGCGAATGGATTTCAATTGCCGAGAGATTTCTTGTGAAGACAGAGCGCGCATGGTCAGGAGTGCGAAACCCTAATGTCGTCGCTCGTTTATCCAGTCGAATGACGATCGATGCTTTGGTGAGACACTATGCACTGTTGGTCTCGCGTCTGGAGCGCCGAATCGCGTATGCGCGCGAGCCTTTGTATCTGCACGGACCGGCCGATCTTGACCAATTGATCGACACGAGCTACCAACCCGCGATGTACCTTCTAAAACTGAACGCAAACCGTAACGCAGTCACACTGATTATCGACGACGATCAGGTCAATCTGGCGAAGATGACAAAATTGGCCAAAGAAACGGCTCATGATGTTGACCACCTTAGAACGCATGCAGAAGATCCTCATTGAGGCCCTTCGATCCCAACGACATCGGCTGCAGAGCCCATGTCGACATCAACATAGTCGGCGCCCAGATTCTTCCCGGGTACTGCTATAGCTAGTCATTTCGAGAAACAACGTAGCACTATACTGCATCTATCGAGCCATCACCCCTTACTATGGTATCGATAAGGGCGATTATCGTTGGAAGTTAGTCTGAATCCTAACTTCTGCCTGAAAGTTGACCCCTAACTGTCGGGCAACATCCTGGAGTATTGGTCCCATTGTAATTATAGGTTCGCCATTCCATCGATGGTCTGACGCATTACCTGAGCGGCGCGCACCAGGACCATTTCTTGCCAGTCGGTTCTCGGCGGCAGGTATACGTCAAGAAGTTCACGTCGGACTGTTTCCTTTGTCTCTGCGCTAGCGTTACTACCATGAGTATATAACCACGCATCTGACCGCTCAGCAGCTTGTATTGTCTCGGGTCCGTACGTTCCAAACTCAATTCCGCCGGATATTACATTCACGCCAGTGAGCATCCTCCGTATTCCACTGATAAGCATTGCGTCGGTATATGCGGAATAGTCAGGGTAGCCTATTAGTTGGCCGACTTCGCTAAACGTCGTCATTGCTTCCCCGTACCAATCCCGAGCCAACTCCAGTTCAGTGCTGCCAGGGTCGTTTGCAATGCCCACAAGGCCGTAACCGTAGGGTCCAAGACCAGTGTGAATGTCAATGACTGAAACGACTTCTCGCCTTGCCGCATAGGTATCCATAAGCTCTTGCAATACAACGTTCGACCAAACTGGCCTGTCTCCTGAGTAGTAAAAGCCATCCGGGTGGCTGGACTGACCGAGTGTAGCTATCTGAAATACATCTTCCCCAAGCTCGTTTCGAATCTCCGCAAGCCTTGCGTCGGACGCAATACGCTCTTCTCCGTCGTACGCATCGGGGATGATGATGTCGTGTAATTTGGAGTAGTGTGGATTGTGAATGGCAGTTCCGACATGACTTAGGAAATTGCGATTTAGATCCACGTTGTCTTCGTTGACCCTCCTGCGCCACGCAACGCCATATGGATTGACTGCGTGAACCAGAAGAACAGCAATATCGTTTGGCAGGACCGTTCGATGAAATCGCGACAGCCAATCAACTTGGCACGCGGATCCGGCCAGTCCCTCCACACCGTGAGTTCCCGAAATCACGGTAATCAGTCGTGTTGCTTCCAAATTGCCAAGATGAGCAACGTCAACCGCCAATACCTCATCGTTCGGGCCGCGCAGTTCATGTTCTATGGAGTGAACGGACAGTTGAAGACGCTCAACCGAATCCAGGAATTTTTTTCGTGCGTCCCCATAGCACGTTGAAAATGAGCTTGTATCTATCACTAACTAGTCTCTTTTCAACGACAGAGCAACCGGCAATATCAACGCCAGGCTAACGGCGCAAAGCAGTGCCTCTGTATAAAGAAATACGTTTGTGCCACCTTGCTCCATCAGTGCTGCACCAAGGAGTGGCCCAACCGTAAATCCGATTCCGGTAACGGCTGTCACCAACACCACGTAACGACCAGCGGGATCCGCGCGCGACATGACTCCCATCTGGTAAGGGATGCCGAAATTCCAAAAAAACTGAAACAGGGCCGAAGCGAGAAAAAAAGCGGCAATTTGTGGATGATCTCGCATCAGTACGATCGCGACCGCCTGAAGCACGGCGGTCAAAGTGAGAGGTATCGCGCGCCCAAATTTGCTCGCGATCCCCGCGGCAGTCAGCGCACCAATCAGTCCGGCGAACGCCCCGGCAGCAAGGGCGGTACCGATCGTTTCGGCCGAAATACCGGCCGCATCACCAATGCGCTCGATGTACGTCCAGATTCCGGATTGAACAGCAAAGAAGAAAAAGATTGCTCCCAGCGTTAATAGCGCCTTGCCATTCAGCCTTAAAGCCGTAGTGGTTTGCTCGATGTCAGTGTCGTTTTTCGAATTCGCGAGGCTGTCTGGTAGCCAGCGCAGCATAGGTAAAACAACCAGCGCGAGTCCGGCCATCAGAATGAATGTCGCACCGACTCCGGAAAAAGCAACGAGATACGGTATCAGAGCCAACCCAATCATCGCGTGAATCGTTTGTAAAACGATAAATATCCCAAAATTCCGGTCGGGGACCTTCGTGCGGGCCAGGCAAGCCAGATTGATGGGCATAAGGACACCCTCGCCAATGCCGACTGCGAATCGCAAAATCGCAAGGCCGGAAAAATCCTGGACCCAATAACAGGCGACATTGCCAGCGATAATCAGCAACAACCCAACCAGTGCGGCGTGTTGCCAACTGACCCGATTTATCCAGTATGCTGCTGCAAGGGAACACAGTGAAATTCCGCCGAGGTCCGCTGCTGCGATCACCGATATTTGACTGCTTGTGAGGCCAAATCCTGACAGCCCACCGACCAGTACCGGTAGAAACAGTAAAAAGGACGATGCAACGACCGCCATGAACATGGTCGCTGCAATAGCCCTGCTTGAGCTAATCGTTGTCGCACCTGTTGCGGGCGGTTGCTTTTCCATAGAACGACTCAGAATCGAAACTCGACTCGGAAGATTACCGCTCGGACAGGTCGGCGCGCGTGTGATTGGAACGAATGCTTATTCAATTGGCACCATCGCGTATCAATATAACCGATATCAATAGCCTTGTTGGCGATTGAATAATTCTAGATCGCGGTAATTGGTTAGCTTTAAGGTGTCATATTGAAGTCATGTTCTACGTGGACTGATCGTCCATTTGGGAGTAATGATGTTACAGAAAAGCGATTCAATGGGGAGTTCGCGCCCTTGCCTGCGGCCGCTGTTGAGTGCCGTAGTATTGGCCTCTGCACTGGCACCAGCATCGTTTGCCTACGGTCAGGAGTCCGATGGCTTGCGTCTCGAAGAAATTGTCGTAACGGCTACTCGTCGATCGGTATCCTTGCAAGACGTCCCACTTGCTGTGTCAGCTCTGAGCGCCGATGACATAGAGTCGCGAGGGCTAACGGAGTTTAGCGATTACCTGAACAGTATGCCAAGCGTTCAGCTAATCAACCTGGCTCCTGGCAGAAATCAGATACGCATTCGTGGAATTAGCACATCAGAATACGCGACACCGCCTACTGTAGCTGTTTACCTTGGCGAGGTACCGATGACTGTGACTGGGCAGGTCTTGAACGGTAATCCCAACCCACGACTGGTCGACATGGAACGTGTTGAGGTGCTAAAGGGACCGCAAGGCACGTTGTTCGGTGCGAATGCACTCGGCGGTGCGGTAAGGCTGATCCCAAATTCGCCGAACCTGCAAGAAATTGAGGGCAGCGTCTCTGCGAGCGCCAGCAGCGTCGCACACAGTGACGATACGGGACTTAGCGCAACCGGGGCGCTCAATCTGCCTATCGTTACCGACAAAGCAGCTTTGAGAGTCGCCGCTTACACCTATACGACGCCTGGCTACATCGACAATGTTGTTCCCGCGGCAGACGCCTTCGATATTGGTGCTCTCTTCGGCGTTCCGGACGTTTTTGTCGTTCCGCCCGTCGAGGGTCGCGTTGTCGAAGACATCAACGAAGAAGTGACGAACGGTGTTCGTGCATCCTTGTTGGTGGAGGCCAGTGACAGGCTAAGCCTTACGTTTTCGCATTCTTGGCAGGATTCAACGCTTGACGGCGAACCGCTCACCGACCCCAACATTGGAACGTATGAACATTCTCGCGTTATATCCGACGAGAAGCTCAGCGACGAATTCAATCTGAGTAATCTGCTGATCGATTACGAATTCGATGGGGCATCGCTAATATCGTCGACCGGTTTCATGGACCGAACGACGGTCAACAATCGGGACATTACAACAGCTGGCTCGTCCCTAATTGGAGCCTTCTTCGGGCTACCGGGGATCCGCTATCCGTGGCGGTTGGCGGACCAGGAAGACTACGAATTATTCGTTCAGGAAGTGCGGCTGAATTCAACGGGCGAAGGGGCGCTACAGTGGCTCATAGGTGCGTTCTACTCAGACTTGAGCCGTAATATGGTCCAGGTGGGAACCGATGAATCCGGCGCACCGTTTTTCGCCAATCCTTTTGTCGGCATAGCCGTAGACGACACATTGGCCGACGTCCGCAGCGATTTTTCCGAGGAGCAGGTCGCAGTTTTCGGTGAACTTACCTACGCACTGAGCGATCGAGTCACGGTTGGCGCGGGACTGCGCTGGTTTGATAGTACGGTTGAATTCAACCAGTTCTCGGATGGGCCGCTCGTGACGTTTGGTGCGGTACCGGCTATTGAGACAGCCGGTCGGGAATCGTCAGATGACGTTAATCCGCACCTGCAGCTACAATTCTTCGCCTCGGAGAACCACAATATCTATGCCAGGGCTGCGAAAGGTTTCAGATCGCCGGTTGTAAATGCTCTTGCCGACAATGCTCTTTGCGCTCCCGAGTTAGCAGCACTTGGCAACCTGTCGCAGAACTTGACCGAGCCCGATACGGTTTGGAATTACGAAATCGGCAGTAAGTCGACGTTGGCTGACGGCAGGGTTCAATTGAACGTCGCCGCGTACGTTGCAGATTGGCGCGACATTCAGGTGCCGATTCAACTCGAATGTGGATTCTTCCTGTCCGCAAACGCCGGCGACGCGGAAAGCAAGGGCGCGGAACTTGAATTATCCGCCGCCATTACAGACGGGCTGCGGGTCAATTTCTCCGCATCCTTCACCGATGCGAAGTTCAAGGATACGATCAGCAATTCGCTGGGGCTTGCGATAATTTCTGCTGGCCAACGTACTCCGGGAACACCCGAATGGAACGTGTATGCAGGGCTGGAATACGGGCACCAACTGACCGATGCGCTTAGCGGATCAATTGGCCTTGATTTCAATTATATTAGTGACTATCCGGGGCTCGTAGAGGTCACGACGCCGGGCGAATCAATTACAAGTGTCGGCGACTACTCGACGGTCAATGGTCATTATGTACTGACGCTTAATGAGTCCACTGACTTTGAGCTCTTCGCTAAGAACGTTTTCGACGAACGTGGCGTGACAGCAGAGACGAGTCCAACGAACCTGTTTGGCTTTCAGCGCTACCTGATACGACCACGGACAATTGGGGTGCAAGTACGGCATCGTTTTTAATGGATGCTGGCAGACACGCTTTCGGCGCTATCTATTTGCCTTTGCGCATCACGTTGGGCGGTACGCCAAAGTAACGCTTAAATGCCGTAGTAAAGTTTCCCGCGTATTCGTATCCAACCTCGAGTGCGATCTGTGTAATGCTCAGCTCGGTTTCGAGCAGCAATGTTCGTGCCCGTGCCATTCTTACCGACAAAAGATAGTCATAGACTGTTAAGCCGAAGATGTACTTGAATCCGCGGGTCAGCTTCAGTTTGTTGACGCCGACTTTTCTCGCAAGTTGGATGATGGTTGGTGCATCCGCGTACTGAGTATCGAGAATTGACCTTGCACTGTGCAGGTTTGCCAGATCTTGTTTGGACAAACGAACCGCCGTGGAACTGGCATCTTCCAACGATTTGAGCGCTTGCAGAAACAGACAGATTAACTCGTTGGTTTTGGCCTCAACAAATAGCGCTCTCAGCTCGCCCTCCACGTTCATCGATACTAAGGCCTCAGTCGCCTGATGGATTTCCGCATTCATTGCAAAATCCACATAGAAAAAATCGGGAGTGTCGTTTGTTAGCAGAAACGCCATTGAATCAGGAATGGCGGAGTGCGGAATGTTATTGCTAGCAAGGTAATCGGCTATTCGGCAAAAAACTGTGACAGACTTTTCCCGGTTGTCAGCGAAATAAACTTCCTTTTTGATGACATCGTGCGGCTGGAATAGCGCGGCGGCCGTCAGTTTGTGAACCTCAAAATCATCATGGTCCGTTAACGAATAAGAAGCGCTGCCACTCAAGCGAAAATGAAGCTTGAGCTGATCGGAACCAGCCGCACTGTCTTCCCAGTTTGTCAGATTCTCGAAGTTACAGATTGCGACGGACAGGTAGTCCTTCAACGGCACAAAATCGGCCGAGCCTTTTGCAATCGTAGGTTTCGCTATAAGCCGGGTTGCACCAGGAAGACCAGGAGGTGGTTCACTGGCAACTTCAAATGTTTTGAATTCGGGGTAATGGTCCATGATGACTGACTAAAGTGAGACGATAGCAACGATTGCTAAATTCAAAGAAAATGACGACCATTGGCATAATTGCGGTCACGCAACGCATCGTATAGTGAGTGTGCGAAATAACGCGTCACGCGAAGACTTCATGGAATTCCTTTTATGTCGGTAGAGTGGGACTATATCATCGTGGGTGGCGGCACGGCCGGTTGTGTTCTCGCAAATCGCCTCAGTGCGGATAGCCGTCACAAGGTGTTGCTGCTCGATGCGGGAATTCCTGACAGATCACCCTATATCCACGTTCCGGCGGGCATTGCGAAAGCAGCCAGTGACGAACGCCTCAATTGGAGTTACGAGGCCGAGCCGGATGCTTCGCGAGCAGATGCCGTTGAATACTGGCCGGCAGGTAAGGCGCTTGGTGGTGGGTCTTCGATCAATGGCATGATCCACGTCCGCGGTAACCCACGTGATTTTGATGAGTGGCAAGAATTGGGAGCCAGGGACTGGGGCTATCAATCAGTGCTTCCCTATTTCAAACGTGCTGAATGCTTCGAAGGAGGTGCTGACTATTACCGAGGCGATGACGGGCCGCATTCGGTTTCATACGTGCGTGTCGATCATCCACTGACGGATGCGTTTACCATGGCGGCGCAGCAGGCCGGTCATGTTCTCAACCGGGATTACAATGGCGAGCGACAGTCTGGCGTCAGCAGAATGCAGGTGAATCAGCGTCGTGGGTGGCGACAAAGCACCGCGAAAGCTTATCTCAAACCTGCTCGACGACGCCCGAATCTCAAGGTCGTAACAGAAGCACATGTTGAGCGGATACTGACCAACGGCCATCGTGCGGTTGGCGCGAAATACAGTCGGGGAGGTGAAAGCCATACCGTCCGCTGTAACGGCGAGGTAATCCTGTGTGCCGGTGCGATTGCATCGCCAAAAATTCTGATGTTGTCCGGTATTGGCCCGAAAGAGGTACTTGAGGAACATAGAATTCCGGTTGTCGCCACGTCGCCGCGAGTAGGGCGCAATCTGCAGGAACATCCCGTCGCACCTATGGCCTGGCACGTTTCTCAGTCGACTTTGAATACCGAGCTCAACCTTGCCGGAATGTTAAAGCACGGCCTCAATTGGCTGTTATTCCGACGAGGTGCGATCACCACCCCAGCTGGGCATGCACAGATCTTCTTCAAAACTGACGATGCGCTGGACCGGCCAAATATACAGGCGATTTTCACTCCGTTTTGCTATGGCGCATCCGAGAGCGATACGCAGGCGGAATGGGGACTCTACGACAAATCTGCCGTAATGGTAGGCGTCTGCCTGATGAACACCCGTGTTCGCGGGCGAGTCACCCTGGGTGCCGCAGATTTTTCTGCACCGCCGGTTATTTCTCATCAACTTCTTTCTGACAGCAAAGATATCGAAGCGTTGATCGATGGGTGCGAGGAAGTTCGCCGGGTCTTTGCACAAGCGGGTTTGGCGCCTTATGTGACAGACGAGTTCATGCCGGGGGAGGGTGTGAAATCGCGTGACAGTTTTGAGGAGTTCCTACGGCAAAACATAGCGATGGGGTATCACGCTGCTGGAACTTGCGCAATGGGGTCCGACCCCCAGTCGGTCACCGACTCTCGCCTCCGCGTTAACGGCATCGCGGGCTTGAGAGTGGTTGATGCGTCCGTGATGCCTACTGTTACCACCGGAAATACCAATGCACCGGTTGTCATGATTGCGGAAAAAGCCGCTGACATGATTCTCTCGCACTCTGATGCAGCAAGCGAGCACGCCAATGAGCAAGTCTAACGACAATCAGTTGAATTTCGACTCGCTGCCGAAAAAAGCGGTTCCATTTATCAATGGAGAGGCTCGAGATCCAAAATCAGACAGCTGGTTCGAAGGATGTAATCTTGCGGGTAAAAGTTCACATATTCGTTATGCGAATTGCGGGCCCGATGATGTCAATGTGGCAGTGAGAAACGCCGATCAAGCATTCTCGGACGGGCGCTGGTCAAATTTGTCGCCTATGATGCGCAAGTCGATACTGCTTGAATTTGCTGATCAGGTTGAGGCAGCCGCGGAGACGCTGGGGTTGATGGACAGTGTTGAGATGGGTCGCCCGATCTCTCAGGCAATAGACGACGCGCGTTTTCTGACAGCAGGAATCTTGCGTTATCACGCCGAATCTATCGACAAGGTTTATGGAACTGTCGCACCGTCCTGTAGCGCGAGCCATGTGCTGCAAACGTGGGCGCCATGTGGCGTGATTGCGGCTATTACACCGTGGAATTTCCCGTCCGTAAACGCCATGTGCAAAATCGCACCAGCACTTGCGGCTGGAAACAGCTGCGTTATTAAGCCGTCTGAGGCTGCCAGCCTTTCTGCGTTGAAGTTAGCAGAAATTGGGTTAGAAGCAGGAATTCCGGATGGCGTTCTCAATGTCGTAACCGGTGAAGGCGAGGTCGGACGTCTGCTGGCCGAACATCGCGACGTCGCTATGGTTGCGTTTACCGGGTCGACAGCCACAGGTCGCTCTATCATGGCGTCGGCGAGCGTGAGCGGAGTAAAGCGATTGTTACTTGAGTGTGGCGGCAAGTCGCCACAGGTCGTTTTCGAAGATGCGCGGGAATTCGACCTCGACCAGTTAGCCGCTGCGCTGGTCGCTGACGTCATGTGGAATTCGGGCCAGGTTTGTGTCGCGAAATCTCGACTGTTGGTGCAGGAAAAACTATTGGGGAACTTGCGTCCGCACCTTGTCTCGGCAATCGGTGCTTACCAGCCCGATGATCCTCTGCTTGCCGATACGGCCTTTGGGCCTATTGGCACCGCCGCCCAGTACGAGCGCGTCAACATGCTAATCGCCGATGCCGTATCGAGCGGTTCAGAAGCGGTCACGGCGGAAGACCTGACTCTGCCAGAGAATGGGTTTTTCGTGCCGCCGACCGTGTTGTTTGACGTTACAGCTGACACAAAAGCGGTGCGTGAAGAAATATTTGGCCCCGTGATGACAGTACAGCCATTCGATACGATTGAAGAGGCAATTGCTTTGTCAAACGCTACCGAGACAGGCCTTTCAGCATCTGTCTGGACAACCGACCTCCGCACCGCGCACCGTATGGGGCGGGATATACGCGCAGGTGACGTATCGATTCGTGGTTCGCTCACCGAGGTTGAAGGTTCTGGATTCGCCGGAATAGGGGAGCCAATGAAATCATCGGGATTCGGCGCAGAAACCGGAATTGCCGGCCTACAGTCTTACGCAATCAGGAAGTCTGTCAGTTTTGCGTTTGGTTGATTCATGACTCACCCGATCCAGTACTTTTCGAAAAGTTACAAGGATGCTCGATCAAAATTCCTTGAGGCCGCGGGTACTGTTGGTGCGGAACTGACCGAGTATTGCCATGAGTTGTCTGGACCCGAAGGGGAGTCGCTGGCCGTAGATCTCTGCTGGTTGGGTCGCCGCGATGCCAGCAAATTGCTGGTCGTGTTATCAGGAACGCACGGTCTGGAGGGGTATGCCGGCTCGGGGTGTCAGCTGGGCTTTCTCAGCAACGCCGGCAACCTGCGCCTACCCGAGGACACCGCAATTGTAATGCTTCATGCAATGAATCCCTGGGGCATGGCGCACCTACGGCGCTGTACTGAAGACAATGTGGATCTGAACCGAAATTTCATGGACTGGTCTTGTGCGTTGCCTCAGAACGCCGCTTACGCCGAGGTCCATGATGCTCTGTGTCCGCCAGCGCTTACAGGGCCGCAGCGAGACGCGGCTGATGCGGCGTTGAAGCAATACTCGCAGGAGAGAGGCGAACACACCTATAACCTGGCTGTCTACTCCGGCCAGTACAGTCACCCTGACGGTCTGATGTACGGGGGGCAAAAATCTTGTTGGTCCAGGCGACAGGCTGAACGGATTCTCGTCGATATCACGGCAGATAAAGTTGACGTCTGTCTTATCGACCTGCATACGGCTCTTGGGCCGTATCACTACGGGACACCGATAAGCTTTCACACGACGGACAGCGCGGCACTGGCACGCGCCAGAAGGTGGTTTGGCGAATCATTGATGGCGCCACTGGATAAACCGAGTGGTGACGACGAAGAGGAGGTCGCCCAAATTTCCGGAACGTTGATCCAATGTGCGGAATCCCTGGTCTCCGGAAACCTGACCGCAATTGCGCTTGAATTTGGTACCTACGCGGAAGAGCGAGTGCTCCCTACCTTTCGTGACGAGCACTTCATATGGCAACACGGCATGGATGACGGCGACATCGCGTCGCGGGTTCGTGAGAAGCTCCTTTGGTATTTTTATCCGCGCAACGAAGAATGGACCGAAATGGTCTGGTTTCGATTTGACCAGGTGATGCGGCAGGCACTTGGCGGACTATCGTCAGGCCGACCATGAAAGGAGATTGTCATGATGTTTCCGACACTCTTTTCGCCAATTGACATTGGCGCCACTCGAGTTAAGAACCGCGTAGTTTCAACGGGACACGATACTACGCTGCCAACGGACGGCACTGTGAATGATGCGCTTATCGCGTATCACGAAGCACGAGCGAAGGGTGGTGTCGGGCTCATTGTTTCGCAAGTAGCCGGTGTGCACGAGTCGGCTCGATACTCTGCTCACGTGCTCATGGCGACTGACAAGAATTGTATCCCCGGCTTTCGTCGTCTTGCGACGACAGTACAACAATACGATTGCAAGTTGTTCGTGCAACTCTTCCATCCTGGCCGTGAGATCATGGAGTCCGACGATGGCTCTGTTCCTGTCGCATACTCGTCGTCGAGCACGCCGAGCGACAGGTTTCACGTTATTCCTCGGGAGATGCCTACAGGTGTCATTGCGGAAGTAGTGAACGGCTACGGAAATGCCGCAAAATTCATGAAACAGGCCGGCGTTGACGGTGTTGAAATCGTTGCGAGCCATGGCTATTTGCTCTCGCAGTTTCTGAATTCAAACATAAATCGGCGAACTGACGAGTACGGTGGACCTTTCGAAAACCGTCTGCGAATTTTTTACGAAGTGCTTAGCGCGGTTCGTACGGCAGTTGGGGATGACTTCGTTGTCGGATTGCGTATCTCCGGAGATGAGAAAGATCATACAGGGCTGACGGAGGCGGATTCCCTGCAATGTATCGAGGCTCTGCAGACTCGGCTTGATTACGTCAGCGTAGTGGCGGGGACTTCTGCTTCGCTAGCTGGCGCAATTCACATTGTGCCGCCTATGCAGATCGAGAATGCCTATGTTGCCCCGTTTGCCGCAATGGCGAAAGCTCGGGTGTCAATTCCGGTCATTGTGACCGGTCGAATCAATCAACCGCAAGAAGCAGAGACAATACTAAGCTCAGCCCAGGCCGACATGTGTGGAATGACACGTGCACTCATTTGCGACCCACAAATGCCGGTCAAAGCGATGGACGAGCGTAGCGACGATATTCGGGCGTGTATCGCGTGCAATCAAGCTTGTATCGGCCACTTTCACAAGGGCTACCCGATTTCGTGTATCCAACATCCTGAGACCGGTCGAGAACTGACCTATGGCAACTACGAGCTGACCACAGAAAAGAAGAACGTGATCGTTGTCGGAGGTGGCCCGGGCGGGATGAAGGCAGCAATTACTGCTGCCAGGCGAGGTCATCATGTCACGCTGTATGAGGCTGGACCACGACTCGGCGGCCAGGCTCAACTCGCGCAGCTTCTTCCGGGCCGCTCAGAGTTTGGCGGCCTCATTACGAACTTCACACGTGAACTTGAGCTCGCGGGTGTCGTCGTCAAAGCAAACACTCGAGTTGATGCTGACATGATCGAGACCGCTTGTGCAGACGCCGTTGTTATCGCGACGGGCGCGAAGCCGCGAGTGCCGCCAGACCTCGAAATTGATGAAAAGGCGCACGTGTTGGACGCTTGGCAGGTGCTCCAGAATAGCGCCGCTGTTGGGCAGTCGACCGTTATCGCCGACTGGCGATGCGACTGGGTAGGGATCGGCCTGGCCGAGATACTGGCAACTGCCGGCCATCGCGTTCGACTTGCCGTCAATGGACTGCACGCCGGCGAACTGCTGCCGTTCTATTCGCGTGATATCGCCGTTGCGCGGCTGCATAGACTGGGTGTGGAAATCGTTCCAAATATGCGGTTGTTCGGCTGCGATGAAGACTCGGTCTATTTTCTGCACGCGGCCAACAACGACCCTGTGATCATGGATGACGTCCAAACACTGGTATTGGCGCAGGGGCATGAACCTGATTCCCGGCTTTTGGACACGCTGCTCCAAAGCGGCATTGCCGCGATCGCAGTTGGCGATTGTCTCGGTGCGCGCAGCGCTGAGGAGGCCGTACTGGAGGGTCTACGCGTGGGCTGGTCGCTGTAGGTTCTTATCGCCAAGATAAAGCCATTTTCAGAATCTCAACTATCAATCTAATAATCATCTAAGGTGATTTGCGCGTACTAATAGAAACTCAATATTCCCCGTAAGAGGACTCGAATGCCGCTGGTCGAACCGCTGTCTCCTGATGCGGATGAAGATGTCAGGAAACTCTCTGAGTTTTTCCAAGGGCCGCTGGGATTTACGCCCAACAGTATTCTTACGATGCAGCGGCGGCCCGAGATTGCGAAAGCATTCATTGCGCTGAATGTTGCAGTCACAGAAACCGTTCATATTGACAATCAACTCAAGCGATTAGTTGGTTTGGTCGCAAGTGTGGCGTCGGGGTGCCGTTATTGTCAGGCTCACCTGGCGCTGGGCTCGAATCGATTTGGCGCGGATGCGGAAAAACTCGAGGCGGTATGGGAATACAAAACAAGTCCACTGTTTTCCGATGCGGAACGAGCCGCACTGGATTTTGCGTTAGCAGCTGCCAGTATCCCCAATGCCGTTGATGAGGCTATCTCGGCAGAGTTGAAGAAATACTATTCTGACGACGCAATTGTTGAACTACTCGCGGAAGTCAGCCTGATGGGGTTCCTCAATCGGTGGAATGACAGCATGGGTACTCAACTGGAAGATACGCCCAAGGAGCTTGGTGAGAACGTCTTGTCCTCAGGTGGTTGGGAAGTTGGAAAACACTCGTAGCAGAGGAAGCCGAAATTGTCGCAGTCATTCTATCCAGTACATCTCGTCGGTAGCGTTCCGCTTGTCGATGCAGCATCGGTTTTCGAGATGGTCGGCGAGATTCTCAATGGGTGCATAAGCCGAATACCCGACGGTGAAACCGGTGAGCGAAGTAACTGGATAGCGTGGCAGTTGCCATTGCTCAAGTTGAACCCGGCGCTCGAACCGGATCGCAGCAAGGCCGCGCCAACACACGAGACAGCTTCAGACGGAGCCGCGGTCGATGCTTCCGACTTTCGATTTCTGAAAGTAAAGACGGGCATTGATCAGGCAGAGATCAAACTTGAGACAGAGTACGCCAAACAAGCCATTGCGTCTTTTGAAGCATTCGCCGAAATTCAGGCAGGTGGCAAGATTCCAGCCGATGTCCGTTTTCAGGTGAGTTTGCCTACGCCCTATGCAATTGCCAGCCTATACATTTCTCCGGATTCCTGGCCTCAATTCCTGCCGGCCTATGAACGGGCTATCAGACGTGATTTGGCGCAGATAGCGGCAAGAATTCCACACGAGATGTTAGCAATTCAATGGGATGTCTGTATGGAGGTCATGGCGTGGGAGGGACAGTTGCCGTCGCCGGAACCGGACCTTGCGGGATTTACGTTTCGCAGTATTGGCGCGCTCTGCGACGCGGTACCGGCTGACGTAGAAGTTGGCCTGCATCTTTGCTACGGGGACCCAGGACACAAGCATATCGTTGAGCCAAAGAACTCAGAAATTCTGGTGGCATTGGCTAATGGAATATCTGCCAGCACCGATCGTGTACTGAACTGGATTCATATGCCGGTGCCGAGGGAGCGTGTGGATGATGACTATTATGCCGCGTTGGGTAATCTTGCCCTGGACAGCGAGTGCACGTTATTTCTTGGGCTCGTGCATTTCACGGACTCAGACCATGGTGCCTCAGCACGTATAGCTTCAGCGCGGAAGGTAGTCACCGAATTTGGTATCGCTACCGAGTGTGGTTTTGGCCGGCGACCGGCAGACACCGTTGCACCTTTGTTGGAGCTGCACAGGCGTTGCTCGAAGTTGGCCGCGACCAGCGCAGAGGAGGGACGGTAATGCACATCATGATCGCTGGTGGCGGTATTGGTGGACTGACCATGGCGCTTTGCCTCCACAAGATCGGGATAAAGGCGACGGTGTTTGAGTCGAGTGACGATATTCGTGAGCTTGGTGTCGGAATTAACGTATTGCCGCACGCGATGAAAATCTTGCGGGAGCTTGATCTTGAAGAGCGTATGTTGGATAGCGGTGTCGAACTCGAACGTTACATGTGGTTTAACCGCCATGGACAGGAGATATGGTCGGATCTTCGCGGTCGGAAAGCAGGCTACGAGTGGCCGCAAATCTCGATGCATCGAGGCCAGTTTCAGGGCTTGCTCGCAAACGCGGTACGCGAACGGATTGGTCCGGACGCAATAAGGTGCAATCACCATCTGGCTGACTTCGCACAGCAATCCGGACGTGTCACCGCCAACTTTATCGATAAGCGAAACAACCAACAAGTCGGGTCATTCGAAGCAGATGGCCTTATCGGTGCGGACGGAATTCATTCTTGCATCCGTTCGCATTTTTATCCTGACGAAGGTCCCGCCCGATGGAGTGGGAATATGCTTTGGCGCATGACCGTCGAGATCGATCCAGTATTGGGTGGGCAAACGATGATTGCCGTTGGAAATTCGGAAACCAAGGTCGTCGGTTACGAAATTTCTGCGGAGGCGAAACGTCGCGGAAAATCGCTATTCAACTGGATAGCCGAGGTGAAACTTGCCAAGGCTGGAACCGCCGTCCCCAGGCGCGAAGACTGGAATCAGACGAGTTCAGTAGATGAGTTCTTACCGCGTTTTGCCGACTGGAATTTCGGTTGGCTCAGCATTCCCGAGCTTGCGAGGAAAACGGAACAGGTTTGGTCATTTCCGATGGTTGACAGAGACCCGGTGGAAAAGTGGACCGAGGGCCGCGTCACACTACTTGGTGATGCCGCACACGCAATGTGGCCGATAGGGTCGAATGGTGCGTCACAGGCCATCCTGGATTGTCACTGCATGGCAAATCAACTAAGCACGACGGGCAGTGTTGCTGCGGCATTCTCTGCCTATGAAGATGACAGACGCCCGGCTACGGCAGCAATTGTTTTGGCCAATAGAGGCAATGCGCACGATGAGATACTCGAAATTGCCGAACAACGAGCGCCAGACGGATTTGAAAGTATCGACGAATTCTCAAGCACTGAAGAGTTACGGTCGATAGTCAATGGCTATAAGCAGACTGCGCTCTTTGACAAGCAGCGACTACAGTCCTGATCGTGTTGTTCTTTGTGTGCTTAAGGGATCGACCTGATCACGTTGAGCTACGAAAGTCGACTCGGCCTGCGCATCTGAGTTATATGGCGCTCCACGAGAAGAACATCCTTCTCGGAGGTCCGACCAGTGACAGGGACGATTCCGAGCCGAACGGAATGGTCTTGTTGCTGGACCTGCCAGATCGGGAGTCGGTCACCAGATTTTTGGATGACGATCCGTACTGTATGGCCGGGTTGTTCACAGATCGCATCGTCACGGTTTGGAATCCCGTGCAAATATCGTTGACAGCGTTGGCAAGTTTGCAGGTGAGTTGAAAGCAATGAAGTCATATGAACAGACAATAAAAGAGTACATGCATGCTTTGGGCTCGAGCGATTTGGAGGGTATTCTCACCAACTTCGCGTCAGATGCGATGGTGCGTTCACCTTTTCTCGGAAGAATGTCGGCGAAAGAGTTTTTCCCAAAGGTCGTTGAATCGTCAATCAGATCCGATATTACCGTTTACGACATTCTCACAAGTGCCGCGGGGAAGCAGCGGGCCGTCGGATACTTTAATTATGACTGGACGTTGAAAGACGGCAACAAGGTGACATTTGATTGTGCGGATGTCTTTGAGTTTGATACCGACGGCCAAATAGTTGAAATGATCATCCTTTACGACACTCATCCGATTCGGGAACGAGTAGGGGACAAGTTTCAATGACGATCCTGAACCGATTGCCGTCATCCCCTGAGATTAACGCTTACAAAGAAGCGGGAGTCGTACTTCTGCCAGGATTAGTGACTGACGATTGGGTGACGCAGATACGAGACGCGGTCGAGGGGGATCTGAAAAACGCGTCCTACAGCGCAAACCGGCTGTTTTGTGACGGAATGATGATGTGGAAAAGAGATGCCGTTTTTGAGGCCTATTGTCTGAATCAGGAGTTACCGGAGGCGGCGGCAGTTTTGATGACTTCGGATAAGGTAAACCTCTTATACGACCAGTATCTCGTTAAAGAACCCGGCGGGACCGCCGCGGTTGGCAAAACCAAGTGGCATCACGACCAGCCATACTGGCCAATTCGAGGCGATCAAATAGTCACTCTTTGGCTGGCCCTCGATGATATCGATGACTCAACCGGCCGAGTCGAGTTTGTCGCGGGATCACACAAGTCCAGCGACCTGTATCAACCAGAAGGGCTTACCGAATCAGACTACCAGTACTCAAAGAATCCAGATTATAGACCGATCCCAGATATCGATGCATGCCGAGAAGACTACGAAATACAGTCCTGGGACATGTCGCCTGGCGACATCCTGGCATTTCACGGACGTACGATCCACGGGGCAAAAGGAAATCAAAATTCGACACGGCGGAGGCGCGCGCTTGCCATACGATATGTCGGTGAGGACGTTACCTACTACGACGGTCCGGGTAGCTATGAAGGCCTCAAGTCTTCCGACCTGACCAATGGCGAGAAGTATAGGAAGCAAAAGCCCCTGTTGAGAGAGGACACCCTCGCTGATTCTGTTGACTGGGGTTGCTGATCTGGAGAAGTTCGCGCTGATTGATCCCAAAACCTTGTTCGCTGTGTTTGGCATGCCATTCATATCCGCTCATTCCTGAACGAGAGCCCGCAGTAGTCCATGCCATGGTTTTTTCAGTGGCGTCTTTGCCGATGTGGGTTTTGGAATTCGCTTCCTGCGAAAAGAGACAGCGTGGCAGGTGGCGCCCTGGTTGGCGGTACCAGGAGGGGCCGGGCAGGGGCTTCCTGTTCCTTCTCTCGAAGATTTGCCAGGATTCTGTCGATGATGTCCTGATCCTCAATGCAAGCGATGACTTTGACGTACCCGCCACAGCGACCACAAACTTCAATATCGATATTGAATACGCGCTTGAGTCGCTGGGCCCAAGACATCGCGACGTGTCGTTCAGCGGGTAAGCGAGATTTCCCCCCTTGGGAGCGCTTGACCCGGACAATCCGGGCTCCGATGGCGCTGAGTCATACCCTCAAAGCGCTTTTAATCTGTGTGGGTTGTAAGCCTTTACTTGTTGATGACGCGGAGTCGCATAGAGCCCTAAATCGGTCAGCTTATGGTTATTTCCACAACTGGCTGTTTTGCATGAGGAAAATGGTGGGCCCAGTAGGACTTGAACCTACGACCAATCGATTATGAGTCGACTGCTCTAACCAACTGAGCTATGGGCCCCAGAAGGCCGCGTAGTCTACCAGAAGCAAGGGTCATATAAAGAGCCCAGTTGGCAGGGTTTCTTGCCAATTTTCGCTAGACTTATCCACCTGCAGGGCCGAGTCATTCCAACCCTTGATGACGTGGGGCCAGCTCCAGAGTAGTAAGAGGCACGACGCACACAAATGACAGACGCAATCACCCCCAGGGCACCAGTGCTCGATAGGCCGGCAGTGTCGGTTACTGCTGCTGCAATGCCAGCCTGGCTGGTCGCCGATGTGCGATCCGACCACGCAGGGGAGACCGGTGCGGTCATGATTTATCGAGGCATCCTGGCTGTTTCTCGGGATCCAGATATTCGACATTTCGCCGAGCATCACCTGGCGACCGAGTGTGAACACCTCGCTCTTATTGAAGCGATCTTGCCGGTGGCAGAACGCACCAAACTGCTGTGGCTATGGCGGATTATGGGATGGCTGACGGGTGCCTTGCCGGCCCTATTCGGAGCCAATGCCGTCTACGCTACCATCGATGCGGTGGAAACCTTCGTTGATCACCACTATCAGGAGCAGATTGACCGATTGGAACCTGATGGCGAATTTGCCAACCTGCGAGAGCTGCTGCTCAAGTGCCAGCAAGACGAAATTGCTCATAGGGACGAAGCTCGGCATCTCGCCGAAAGCCGGCCCGGTGTGGTGCTCTCATGCTGGCGATGGATTGTTGGCACGGGATCTTCGGCGGCAGTCGTGTTGGCCAGGCGGTTTTAAATTCTGGGGTTACCAGCCTTGCGATAAATGCCCCACTGGTGCGGGGACCCTCTGCCAGCTAAGCCGTGTCCTATTTATCGCGACTTGAAGGCCTTAAACACACTGAGGTGGTTCAATGTGGCGCACGTTGACCACACCGTTCACGGAGCGCAACTTACTCATCAGCTCTTCGCTGGGTTCGCTCTCGAGATCGATCAGGTTGTACGCGATATTGCCACGACTCTTGTTCAGCAGATCGATCACGTTGATATCACTATCACCGATCAAGGTAAGAATGTTACTTAACATCCCCGGGCTATTGCGGTTGGTAATTGCAATTCTGGCGCCCGTGGTCCTCTCAAGCTCAATCGCAGGGAAGTTGACGGAGTTGCGGATGTTGCCGTGCTCGAGGAAGGCTTTGATCTGATCCGCTGCCATCATGGCGCAATTCTCCTCGGCTTCAGCAGTGCTGGCGCCAATGTGAGGCATCAGGATGGTATCTGTTCTCTGTCGTAACAGGGGGTGCGGAAAGTCGGTGACGTAACGGCGCAGTTTCTTCGCATCAAGGGCGGCGACTACATCATCCGTCGCCACGATCTCTTCCCGCGCGAAGTTCAGTAGACAGGCGTCTGCTTTGAAGTATTTGAGACTCTCCGCGTTGATCAAACCCCGGGTGCTGTCGAGCATGGGCACGTGAATACTGATGAAGTCCGCCCGACTAAACAGAGCCTGCATATTCTCCATCCGCTGCACGTCGCTGGGGAGTCGCCATGCCGCTTCTACTGACAGAGCCGGGTCATAGCCCACTACATCCATTCCCAAATTGAGTCCGAGTCGGGCGATGAGACTACCGATAGCACCCAGGCCCAGAACGCCGAGGGTTTTGCCACGCAACTCGGCGCCTGCGAACCGTTTTTTCTCGGCTTCTAGCAGGGGTCCCATCGCGTCCGCTGACATGCTCTCGTCGAGACTACGCACAAAATCGATGCCACCCAGAATATCCCGAGAGGCCAGTAGCATGCCCGCGGCGACAAGTTCTTTTACCGCGTTGGCGTTGGCGCCGGGTGTATTGAAGACGGGGATCCCTTGCTCGGTACAGTAGTCGAGGGGGATATTGTTCACCCCAGCACCCGCCCGGGCAATCGCGGTGACCGAGTCGAGAATTTCATCGTTCTGCAGTTTGTGGCTCCGTAACAACAGCGCATGCGGATGGCCGATATCACCGCCCACCTCGTAACACTGACGATTAAATCGATCCAAGCCTTTCACAGAGATGGTGTTGTAGGTGCGTATTTTGAACACGGTTGAGTGAATCTCCCATTAAATTTTGCGCTGCGCCTTGTCTAGGTCAGCTTTTTAAAAAAATCCGTTAATGCAGTGGAGCAGAGGCTGTCGTCAGGCTGGGTCCCAGTTGTCTCCCAGTGACGCGTTCACCACGCCGCCGTCCACGGTCAGCGTCTCACCGACCACATAGTCACCAGAGCGTGCTGCCAGATAAATAGCGGCTGCCGCCATGTCCTCATCGTAGCCAACTCGTTTGTTGGGAATGGCAGCGCCAACTTCGTCACCGAAATCTCGTGCAGCCTTATTCATGTTTGAGGGGAACGCCCCCGGGGCTATGGCGGTTACGTTGACGTTGTCCTTAATCAAGCGCGCGGACATGCGTCGTGTGAGCTGGATCACCGCGGCTTTGGATGCCTGGTAGCTGTAGGTCTCCCAGGGGTTGATTCGAAGCCCGTCGATCGAGGCAATATTGATGACCTTGCCTGGCTGGGCCGCACTTGCCGCCGCTTTGAGTGGACCATGAAGGGCCTGAGTCAGAAAGAAGAGGGACTTAACATTAAGATCCATCACCTTGTCCCAGCCTGCTTCAGGGAAGGTCGCGAAATCCTCGCCCCAGGCCGCCCCCGCGTTGTTTACCAAGATATCAAGCGAGGACTCGCGCTCTGCGTAAGCCGCAGCCAGCCCCTTACAACCATCGACGGTTGAGACATCTGCGGGCAGGGAGATACATTGATCACCGAGCTCCGCGGCCACTGCGTCGCATACCTCGGCTTTTCGGGAGGAGATATACACTTTGGCGCCCTGAGCAATAAAACCCTTCGCAATCATCAAGCCAATGCCTCGGGAGCCACCTGTGATGAGTGCCGTACGTCCGGCCAGGGAGAAGAGGGTGCTGGTATCCATAGTGGTTCCTTCGGTTGCATTGATGCGGGGCGCTAACCATACCGGCAGGAGATAGCCGTGCCAAGTATTGATCAGGTCGTTGCTCGCGTTTGGGGCCTAATTTGTCGACTGGACCCGCGCCAAGTGGTCCCGGCACATAAGGCTATAACGAAATAGACTAGCGGCTATGCGCTGAAGTCATAGTGCCAGTGGCATGCAAGCCGATGCGTCAGGCAAAGTCGTAGATAAATTCGTTATTGCCGAGTGACAGCACCCCACTACTCGATTACTTGGTTACAAGCGTTACGGGTAAACCTACTTCTGTAGTGCCAGCATGTACTTGGCTACCTCGAGCCGCATGGCCTCGGAGATATGGTCCTGCGGTGGCATCGTGGGGAAGTCCGGACGCTTTTTCTCAGGGGCGGCAATGTACTTGGCTATTGCCTCTGCATCGCTCCCGTATTGGGCCTTGATTGCCATCACCGGCGGGCCAATCATGCGAATATTGTAGGTATGACAGCCTGCGCAGATGCCTTGGTAAACCAGCTTGGCGCCATCGGCGTCTACGGTAATTACCCGCGGTGTAGCGGGCTCGGGTAGCATTTTGGTGGCTACGTCGCGAGTTGTCCCCGCTATCTGTGGCGCGTCTCCAGCGGCATCGGCGGCGGTGACGGTCGGACTGTCACAATCCCCCCACTCATCCAAACCAAAGGTTCGGTAGGCGCCCTTGCGGCTAACGCAACTGCCGCGCTCGGCTTCTGCGGCACCCTTGTAGGCCATGATGTCGGGACCCGTCGTTGAGAGCTGAGTCAGCATGAGGACTTTCACATCAGTGGCTGGGTCATTGCCATTGTCGTACATCACGTTGTCGCGGATTTGCACTCGATCAGGATTGGGCTCCGATTCTGGATCCCCCGCCACATCGGTTGCGAAGTCCTGGCTGGTGACGATGATGCCAGCGGTGTTGTTGCCGCTGATGATGTTGTCTTCAATGATCACGTCATCGCCCGCGAGAACGATCATGCCCGTGCCCGCAGGGATGGTAGAAACCAAGGATCCCGGAATGGCGAAGTTGGGGGTATTGTTATCGATCACGGTGTTGCGGCGAATGATCGCATCGTAAGAAGTTTTGATCGGCAGACCGGGAGTAATGAACACAAGGATACCGCCGGTGTTGTTGTGGGCGATGTTTCCCTCGACCAGCGCGTGACGAGTGTTCTCGATTTCGATCCCTGCGACGTTATCGAACACCCGGTTGTTGCGCACATCAATGTGGTCACACATGCCCACGTAAATGGCAGCGTCCTCGATACCGCTGAGCACATTGTTCTCGATCAAGCCGTTCTCACCAAACTCGGGGAAGATGCCGTAGACGCCGGTATCAATGATCCAGTTGTTTCGAATCGAAAAGTTATTCCCCGCCTGCCCCATGATGGCGTTGCCTTTGTAGTTCGTAATCTTGAACCACTCGACCGAGAAACCGTTGCCCGAATAAAGGATGGCGTCGTTGAGTTGCTTATCGCCCTCGAGGTTTGGCCACTCACCGTCCTCGACCACGCCTTTCAGCGTAATGTCATCTTTGTCGACGTAGACGGTCTCCCGATAGGTGCCGGGGTAAACGAGGATGGTGTCGCCGGCTGTGGCGGCTTTCACGGACGCCTGAATTGAATCCCCATCACGCACCTCGTGAATGGCGGCGTGACTAAATGGTGCCAGAGCCAGCAAGCACACTGTAAGCCAGAAAGGGAAAACTGCAGATCGCAAACTGTTGTTGGGCTTCATGGGTATGCCTCTTTTGTATTACTTTTTTTCACTGCGCGATGTCTGGTGCTGCCGCCATAACAGCAATTGATGCCTCGGCCTCGCTGCCTGGTGCCGTGTTGGCGCGACCGGGCATCAATCCTGAGGGTAGTGTAACCGGTATTTCAGGCATAAATGACTGATCGGTGAGGGCGCCTAAAAAGTCCACCACCCGATCCAACTCCTGGTCCGTTAGCTGCGGGTCCCAGATGTGCCAGTGGAGCTTTAAATCCTCTCCTTCAGGCACCGCATGGCCTCTACCGCCTGTGTAAAACGCCACTGTTTCTCGCAAGGTATCGAAATTACCCGCATGCATGTAGGGCTTGGTTAGCACGACGTTGCGTAGGCTGGGCACGCGAAAACCCGCTCTTTGACTCGGGTCGCCGCTGGCTGCTGCAGCACCGGTATCAAGAGGGCGACCATCCTGCTCGGGCACGCCGAGCACAGCGATTTGTTGGTTGGTAAAAAGGGGTGGGGTGTGGCACTCAGCACAGCGAGCGACGAAGGAGCGAAAAACATTGAGGCCTTCGATTTCCGGTTCGGTCAGAGCACTGTGCACCCCGTGGGCGTATAGATCGTAGCGACTGTTAAGTGAAATCAGCGAGCTTTCAAAGGCAACCAGTGCTGTATAAATGCGATCGAGGGTGATTTCACTCTCTCCGTCACCCTCCACCTTGCCGTCACTCCCGCCGTAGGCCTCTGCAAAGAGTGCCGGGTAGTGTGGATTTTCTGAAAGTTTTTGAATCAATGATTCGGGGCTTCCTGCCATTTCGTCGTCTGCGTACAAGGGACCAAGCATTTGCTCCTCCAGAGAGCGCTTGCTTCCGTCCCACAGAAGTTTTTCGAGAAAGGCCACGTTCCACAAGCTGGGTGCAGAGCGTTTTATCGGCTCACCAGTTGCGCCGATGCTTCGCGCTAGGCCATCGCTAAAGCCGAGGACGGGGTCGTGGCAGCTCGAGCAGGCGACGTCATTGTTGCCTGATAACAGCGGATCGAAAAACAGATAGCGTCCCAAATCGATTTGCGCCGGTGTGAAGCCATCGCGCACCGCGGGCAGCCCGGTTTTGAGACCGCCCACCCCTCGGTCGTAGAGGGACCCATAAGCGAGGTATTGGCTGTGAAGTCTGCACTGACCGGCCTCGTCCAGTCGGAGTGCTGGAGGGCAGTGCAGCGAGAGAGTGAATTCCTCGCTTGCTTGAGAGGCTCCGATCGGTCCTCCAACCATCAGTAGGAGTAGTAGGGTGCCAAGGTGTCGCACGGTCAGTCGCCGACAGGTAACGTTGAGTGATAGCTGGCAATCGAAATCACCACATCCTCGGGAATCGAAGGGGCTAGCCTGTGCATCTGGGCACCCCATTGATCATTGGCGTGGGTACCACGGCGGCCGGCTCGAAAGTGCTCGTACTGGGCGACGAGATACCAATCGTTGACCCCCGCAACTGCCGGCGCTGACAGGGCTTCATTTCCCAGCCCATCGGATCCGTGACAGGCAGCGCAGAGATTGAGATGGTAGTCCTTCCCCTGCTCAAGATCTCCCGTCAGCGTGGTCTCAACCGAAAGCGGAGGGAGGTCGGCAACGTAGTCCGCCAGCAACCCGATATCTTCGTCTGACAGATTGGCACTGGCGGCAGCCATCAGCTTGCCCTGGGTATCGCCCTCATTAGCGCCCCTGACGCCGTCGCGAAAATGGGTGAGCTGTCGCGACACGTACCATGCGTCCAGGGTCGTGAGTGACGGCGCTTTCAACAGGGGGTACCCCGAACCGTTGCCGTTGTGGCATTGGCTACACTGGGTGCTATACAACGTTGCACCCGGGTGCCCGCTGTTCACCGTGTCTACCGCGACGACCTGCTGCGAACTGGCGGCGCCCGTATCGACTGCTTCAGGAGAGTCACCACCACAGCCCACAAGGGCAGTACCTACCGCTAACCCTATCAGGATGTTGGGCGTAAACCGCATGCCTGCTTTCGCGGCCCGCTTCAGCTTGTCGTGGGAGGCGTATGCCAAATCGCGCATCCAGAAAATCCTTTTTCTCTGTTTTGGGTTAGAAACGATAAATACCTTCTACACCCCATGTTAGCGGATCCTGGATACGAAAAATGGGCGTGCCGAATACCGAAACGGTAGTCTGGCCGATGCCGCCAATGCGATCGTCATCCAAAAGGTTCCGGCCCCAGAGCGCCATCTCCCAGGTTTCATCGGGATTCGTCCATGACAATCGGGCATTAAGCAGCGTACTGTCATCCAAATACCCATCGATTCTCTCAAAATCGGGGTTGTAGTTGGCATCACCGCTGTCCCGTGTGTTCTCACTGAAGATGTATTCTGCTCGAAGTAACAATTGACCGCCGGCAACTTCCGGTTGCCAATCCATCGTCAGGGTGTAGTTGGTTGCGGTGTTACCCGAGGAGTCAAATTGTCTAAGTTCGCCGACGGCGTTATAGAATTCTTCCGACTGAGTTTCCTCTTCCCGGTAGGTGGTGAGCGCACTGAGTAGCAATGTATCGGTGACCAACCAATTAAGCGTCACCTCCACACCCTGCACGCTACTATCTACGTTAATCACCGTCGGAATCGCGTTTTCCTGCCCGGGCGGTTTGGTATCTACCGAGCGCTGTCGCCCTTCCACCTCGAGGTCGAAGAAGGAGAGTTCAACTTGCAGTCGATCTGTAAAGAAGTCGCCCTTGATACCCAGTTCAAACTGCTCTGACTCCTCTGGCTGCAGGGGGTCCTTGCTGGTCTTGATCGCCAGAGAATCAAATCCGCCCGCTTTGTAGCCAGTTGAGTAGGAGGCATAGGTCAGCAGGCTGTCGGTGAGACGATAGGTGCCCACCAGTCGACCGGTCAGCTTGCTCCAGCTATCACTCGCTTCCAAGGGAGTTGTCTGTGCCGAGGCATACTCGCCTCGGGCATCGGTGAAAACCTGACTGGTGACTCCCGGGCGAAGCGCGTCGAGGGAGGTGTTTGGAATCAACCAGCTAAAATCCTTGTTGTCTTCGCTGTAGCGCAGACCAGCGATCAGGCTCAGTCGATCCGAGAAGCTGTACTCCACATCGCCGTAAATGCCGTAGTTCTCAAACTCGCCCTCATTAATGATGGCTTCATTCCATACCTCTCCTGCGAGGGACGGGCCATAGAGCATTGGCTCACCGAGTGCGCCGGCGATGAAGTCATACCAGTAATCACCGGTGGACAGTACATCCTCTTCGGTTAATGGAATGCCCAAGGCACTCAGGGTTGCGGCGTATTCGTCTGCGTTCCAGATGTGATCAAGACTGAGTCCGAAGGAAGAATTGAGATCCTGGGTTACAAGCCGGGCAATGGAGTCTGCCAGGGCATTGGCATCAGTGCGCTGGAAGGTGTTCTCAAGGCTGTAGGTCGCGCCCATCACGGCATTGATACGATCGGTATTGAAGTTAAATTGAAGCTCGGTATAAAAAATATCCGAGTCTTCAATGTTGTTGGTATCAAAGTAGCGCGTGGGATCTGACGTGCCGTCTTCATCCTGACGGTTGGTGGTCTCAAAGTCTCGATAGTTGACGATCGCAGTCATGGACCACTCGTTGCTCAGCGTCTGGAACCATTTTCCGGTAATGCCATACATGTCGCGGGTTTCTTCGCCGTTGATCACGTCGTTGGCGTAATACCCGCTGTAGGGATCTTGATTGAGTGAGTAAGGG
>Ga0255743_10000485_pt1 | contig 35165 bp, 20 predicted proteins | sample 101ome_19_FD_179950 | JGI IMG/M metagenome (GOLD analysis project Ga0255743, IMG submission 179950) | Coastal salt marsh microbial communities from the Groves Creek Marsh, Skidaway Island, Georgia - 101405AT metaG (version 2) | ecosystem: Environmental > Aquatic > Marine > Intertidal zone >... | reverse complement strand
TCCGTTATTAGTCGGTCGATTTCGTTATTAGTCGATCGATCCATCGGTCGGTCTCCCGAATCGCGTCCATCCGTCCGTCCGTCCCGTCTCGTCCGTCTCGTCTCGTCTCGTCCGTCTCGTCCTGTTTATGATTTTACTATGTGTAAACAGTCACGACGATGACTTTTGATGACGCATGCAGAGGAGTGAGTGAGTGGCCACGCGGACGTTGTCGAACGAAGAGACGCGATGGTTTCGATGGTGCCCCGCTGGCGATGTCGACGTCGACGTCGCGTCACGTCACACGCGGTCCGTCGAACCGTCGGAGCGGACCGGACGACAGACACCCCGACCGAGCCGAGCCGACCCGGGTCGAGACGGAGGAAACCTCGCGCCTCGAGAACGTCGCCTCGTCCCGCCCCGTGTCGTCTCGTGAGAGTCAACGACAGAGTGGAGGGCGAGCGTCTCCGGCCCGTGTCGAGACGACGTTTCAAAGAGGCGACGACGAAGGACGAGCGGGGACTCGGGGGCGTTCGCGCGGATCGTCGAGCGCGAGACTCGCGGGCGTTCGCGCGGGCGTCCGTGAGTTCGTCCGTGAGTTCGTCCGTGAGTTCGTCCGTGAGTTCGTCCGTTCGTCTGCCGACGGAGAGCATGGAGACGACGACCAAGCCGAAGCGCGCGTCGACGTCGATTGGTGGTGTTGATGGAGTCGGATTGAACGACGCGCGCGCGGGAGGAAACGATGAGAAGGATGATGAGCGACAACAACAAGAACGAGGACGAGGACGGGGCGAACAGCGAGCGACGACTTCGACGTCGGATGGGGAACTGGCGGTGTACGGCGAACGCGTGGAATCGATGAGAGGATTGTTGAGAACTCTGGAAGGGTTTGAAACCCTCCGAACGCTGCGAGTGCACGCGTGTGGGTTGAGGGATATGGATGTGGACGTGTTGACGCGGTGCGTGGCGTTGGAGGAGCTGGATTTGAGCTCTAACGAAGTGACGCGGATGCGCGGTTTGGGCGGGTTGAAGAAGTTGCGAACGCTGAGCTTGGCGAGCAACGCGCTCGAGACTGCGGATGGTTTGAACGAGGCGGTGCCGACGCTGGAGAGGGTGAATTTGTCTAATAATAGGATCAAGTCGTTGAATGGATTGAATCGAACCGATGGGGCCGAGTGGTGCGTACGAGCGCTCGACGTGCGAGGCAACGCGTTGGAGAGCTTTCAAGCCATGCGAGCGCTCGGGACTTTGACAAAGTTGGAATCTCTTCGGTGTAAGACGGAGGCAGACTCTGTGTTGGAAGAGGAAACCAACTTGATCTGTGGCGCTCCCACGTATCGCACCACCGTAGCGTCCATCGTTCCATGGCTGAATCACTTGGACGGCGCCGTCGTGAGCATTGAAACGAGCACGAGAGCCATGTCGAGGACGCTCAGTCGCACCGCGCCGCCGCAGCAGATTGGGAGCATGACCCCGCCGAATGCGGAGCTCATCTCTCGCACGCCGAGTAAACCGCACGCAACGGTCGAATTAACTCCGGCGGAGAGCGATGATTCCGAGGCTGATCCCGTAGTCGTCGTCGCGCGAGCGGTTCAAGTCAACATGCGCGACCCGCAACGGAGCATTGACTTTGATCAGGTGCTTCGCGTGCGAGAAGAAGCCACGCAAACGGAGATTGACCCCGAGGTTGCGGCGGTGGAGATGCAGCATAAAGAGATTCAAGTGGGTGACGAGGACGATTTTGAAGATTCTGTCAGAAATCGTGTAGAAGTAGAAAAATTAAGATCCGACTTGAACGTCGCAGAGCAGACGATTTCGCGCATGGTTGGCAATGATGTCGGGGCGTGTGAGCGCATTCAAGAGTTGGAGTCGACCCTTCAGGCTGTTCGGATAGAGTCGGCTGAAAATCTCGCACAGTTAAAGGCCATGTACGAAGAAGAGCAAAATGTGATGCTGAATGAGTGCGTGCAAGAGGCTCGCAAAGAATCGTCGGCGTACGTCAGCGTCGTTGAAGAGAATTCTCGCCTCATCGAGCACGTTCACGCCCTGGAGACTGAGGATCGAAAGCTGAGAGAGACTCTCGCTTTGGCGAAACAAAACCTTGAAAAGCAAACGTTGCAAAACGAATCGTTAACGAAGGCGCTAGAAGACGCAACCGAGTCTCGTCGACAGGCGGAGTTAATGAGCGATGAGCTCGCACGAGTCGTAGAGGATCAACGTTTCAAGTTTAACGAGACCAAGGCGCAACTCGATCAGTATCAGTCAGACGTGATCTCGCTGACAAACGAACTCGAAAAGGCGCAGACATTCATAGAGAAGCTCTCCAGTGAGCATGATAATATTGAAGACACTCTCGTGGCGATCGAAAAGGCGGAAAGGGCCGCCGTCATGAGAGAGGCGAAAGCGCGCGACCGTGAGAGATTTGCGGAACAGCTCATCCTTGACGTCGAACAGTTGCAGTCGCAATTGCAAACTTCGGCAGAAGGACTCACGGTGAAAGACAACATGATTCAACACCAGGGGGAGCTCATCAAATCTTTGCGAGAGGAGGCCATTAGACTGAGGGAAGAAAAGTCTGAAGTGTCAGAGTCGAGCGAGCTCCTAGTACTCAAAGGTGAAGCGCAAGTGAACGCTTTGACGGAGGAGTGCAGGGTTCTCGTCGACCAGGTTGAAGGACTCGAATTGAATGTCAACGATCTCCAAGCTGCTTTAAACGAAGCTCAGGTGGATCACGCGGGCTACGAGCATGCAATCAAAAATGCAAAGAACGCCGTCTCAGAACGCGATGACATCATCGTGGCGCTCGAGGGACAGGTCTCGCACTTAACAGAGACACTTGCGAGCAGGGATACCGTCGAGCAAAGGACAATACAGGAACTTAAAAATCAAATGGCTGATTTAAGCGAGCAGCTCGAGATTGCACGTGCGAAAGCTTCCAAGTGGGAGTCTAGAGCCGCTGCGGCGCAGGAGGAGAGCGACGGTCTCGTGCGCGAGGCATACAGAAAGGTGGACGAAACGGAGATGGAAATGCGCGGGCTACTCCTCGAGATGGCTGAGGAAAGGAGCTTCAACAAAGAGAGAATGGAAAAAATAGCTAGGCTTATTCATTACGACACCATGGGGTCCATAGATCACGGACTGCCAATGTAATTGAACTTATTAGTGCACGCATACGATGGGACAGAGGAACGACGTGACAAGACTCGGTCGTCAAACGCACGCTTATAGGGACGAGACTACCCGACTAGGACCAGAACCTATGACGTTAAAAAGACGAAGACAGTCATACTCTCGCTCGTGCGTTCTTTGCCTCGTGATATCAGCAACGATACCTTGGAGCTATTTGCGAACCAAGTTCTTCCAAAGTCCCAACACTGCCGTCATTTTAACCGTCCAAGGGACGATAGACAGCGACCAACTCGAGCAGGCGGCGGCTAGAGTTCTATTGTCACACATTTCACGACACCATCATCTTTACGAGCCAGTAATCGTGTATGAAGGGAGGAAGCACGATTGGTACAATGTTGTATCTTTGCTCGTCAAAGCCTCGCGGATCGCTGAACGCGAAGCGTATGGAGACTCGTACGATCTTTTCTCTGGAATTTATGGCGCAGCTGTAAAACCTGCATCAATAAGATGGCTAACACACAATTCAACGCCCAAGTTTGCCTGGATAATTGAGCCAGATGTGGTCTACTTTGGTTCTAAATGGACGACGTTGTTCAAAAAGTTTGCGGGGTCAGACGCAGACTTGATCGCGTTCAACACAACTTTCCGATACAATGGCAATAAAACGCGCTGGCATCACTGGCAACACTGCACGTTTTGCCAATATTTAACGCAGTCTGAGCGTCAGGCTTCCATTCTTCCCGTCTTTCGAATATCGAAACGTCTTGCAATTGCCACCGTTGCGCAGCTGTCGCCATCCATCACTGGGAGCGCCCATCACGAGTGCTTCTTGCCGTCATTCGTCACGGCACATCCCGAAACATTCACGTGGATTGACCTCAAAGAGGATGTGGGGTATATGAAATGGAGACCAGTGTTGACAGAAACCACCATTCCAACGCCAAAAGTAGGAAAGTTGTACCACCCGGTCAAGTCTCTCGACCTCTTCGAGCGTCTCTCAAATGTCCAACTTTCAACTTTCAACAATGAACCGGGGTTTAGCTCGTAGTGGGGGTAGCTCACGATTCATGACTCTAGACATAATAAGAACATAGGAAAAACGCACGAATGGTCTTTTGAAACCTAAAATAGTGTCATTTGCGTTCGACGTGCGCGTGGCGGTTGGTTTCGTCGTTCGACGACGATGCCAACGGCAACGGCCGTTGGAAAAGCGTCGCGTCGGGGGTCGTCAGATCGGATCGACGACGCGTGAGCGCGCGAAACCGATACGAACGAAGAGAAATAAACAATCGTAGATCGCTCGAGTCGGCGAGTGAGCATGTCGGGCTGAGATTCGGGGGTAGATGAGGACGACTCGGGCTCCTAGCGAGCGCTCGTCGGTGGACACGGAGGGGCGCGGGGCATTCATCGGAGCACGTGCGTCGATGAGAGGACCGCAGCTAGGCGCGATGCGTCTGGACGGGAGAAGAAGATTAGGCAAGCCTGCCTATCCCAAGACGACTGTGTTGACGATCGTCATCGCGCTTCTCACGGCTACTCTTTGCCACGGCGCAACGTTCAGTCGGTGTCCAAGCGGCTGCCATTCAAGCGTCGGTCGAGGAACGTGTAGATCGGATGGCGTCTGCGTTTGTAAAGTCGACTGGACAGGCTTAGGATGTGAGACACCGTCTTCGTCTGTGGTGAAAGAAAAGAGGCTCGATGGAACGGAGGCATACGTCTACGATACTGCGGGTTCCGCGTACGACGAAAAGGACGCCCACAGCATGCTTTACGACCACGCTAAAGACGTCGTTTACGTCTATGCGCAAGACTCAAATGGTGATGCCAAAGTGATTGAAATAGATCCACGATACCCAGAGACGTTCACATCGTCAGGGGTGACGTCAAAAGGTTGGGATCGTACTCTTGGGCCGCGGAGAGAAAGCACAAATGCAATGCCTCTCCCAATACAAGCCGTGAGCGGCTTTTGCGGACTTGGCATCTCTCCTGGTTGCACGAGAAAACATCCGAGAGCCTACGGACACATCAACGCCACATTATCGAGGGGATGGTATGGAGTTTACGCCAAACTAGGGGCGGACATGACGACATCGTCACTGACATCGGTCATTGTACCCTTCAACATGTGGGATCCGACGACTCCCAACCAATATAAATTTACAATTCAGGCATACAGAGGAAAGCAGTGTTCTTCAGATGTATCGCAATGGGAAAGTTGTGTGCTAGGTACGGCGAATCAAGGGCTGGCCTCTTTCACGTACACGAAAGACGACTACATCCTCGATGCAATGGGGACATATCCATCCAATGGAATGAATGTGTACATAGCGTCTCATCAAGACGGGCAGTCATCTGGAATCGTTGGGTACGTTGACAGAAACATGAACGAAATCGGTATAGCGACACTCTCTCCTGGTTTATTGGCGACGAATTGCGCCCAATGCGCTCAAGAACCCGATGCGCTCAGAATGGAGGCGAGTGTGACACATCTCACAATCATTGGTTCACAAACAACAGTGGGTTACATAATATTCGCTGGCTCAGCACTTCTAGAGCAGACTGATAGTGAGAAAATATTTTACCCTGCTCTTTTCAAAGTGAATTCAAATCCTGCATCTCGAGATGGTGATGGCGTTGAAATGTACTTGGACAACACAAACATTAAAGTCCTCGAGGAGTGCGAAGGTCAATTTGACGCTAAGCAAGGGAGGTTCTCGACGTTTACGGCGATTGTAGCACATAACGGCTACGGTTACGCGGCTACTTCTGGGAGAGATGCTGATTGTCCAGGTTGTGCAAAGCGCACATCATGCATATTCATGTTCAATTTAGATTTTGCGGAGGGTGATGGACCGCTAGCGGTGATCCCATTAAGTTCATCGCTTGGAGAGAAAGATGTCCTAGGTGGATCCGTGCAACCAAAACTTTCGTCATCAGAAAAGGATTATATTTATTGGACAGTTCGATCTGGTGAAGAGGGGCATAGCCGTATCGTAAAAGTCGAAATTGGAGGCACAGATACTTCAAGTTTGTGTACAAGTGGGTGCTTTCGACGCGTGGGAACACATGAAGAAAGCTTCGCCGTCGTAGGAGTGTCTACTATCGCGTCGGAACGTCGTCTTTTTGCCGTTGGAGGTGGTGAATCGACACACTACGTGAAATATTCCACTATTGGAATGTCAACAATCGAGCCCAAATACGTGAGCACGGCAGCGTCTGGGGCTAGGGTGACTATATTTGGATCTGGTTTCTACTCTGAGTCTGCAGTATCTGGTCTAAGTCACAACATTTCTTGCAGATTTGGTCACAGATATAGTGCAAACGATGGTTTTTCACAAAGCAGTTGGTCTCCCGCCACGTATGTATCCTCAACCGAGCTGTCGTGCGAAGCACCTCCATCCGTGGATTCCAACTCATCCACAATCGGGCATGCCGAGGTTCAAGTGTCTTTCGATGGGTTTCCATCAGACACCAGTGATCCAAATTCCATGTGGGTGAGCTCACTTTGGCATTCTGGGAGACTTATGATGCGGTATTACGATCCGATTGTCATCTCTGAAACGAAAATTGGTACCAAGGAGGCGGTGGCATTCTATACTGGCGAAGATGCTGACAATCAGCCCGTGACGCTCAGCATGTTTGGTGGGCCCTTTTTGAACTCTGCAGATTTATCATGCAAATTCAATGGGAACGTAGCTAGTGTGACCTCTGCGACGTTCGTGAGTGCATCCGAGATCAGATGTCCTATTTGTACAATTGTTGGTGGGAGATGTTCCAATCCTGTGAGTAGTCCACTTCCATGGCTATCGAGTGGACAAACGGGAGTCGTCAACGTAGAAGTATCTCTAAATGGAGTCGAATACGAAGCTTCAGTAGGTCAATTGACACTCCATGGGCCGCCAGCCGGGGTAAGACTAATGTCGGGACCCCCGTCGCACAACGCACTAACAGCCGCACCGAATCTTGCCTTGGGAACATTCATCGTTGGACTGGTAGATTCAAACGGTTTGGTGATTGAATATGATCTTGGTCAAGGCGGCACAAAAGGATATCGAATTTCGGCGGTGCTATCTGGTCCCTCTGGAGTGTCTATTACCCAAGCTACGGCAGAAGCTACCACAGTTGATGGAATCGCCACGTTTGCTCCAGTGTTGGATGCGATCCCTACAGCCGGCGATTACACAGTCACGTTCACCGGAGCAGATTGCACTGACACAACATGCGCCGCTGATTTGAGTGTTCTTAGTCGTGCTCACTTCTCTGTCAAACCAGGCTCAGCGGCTGGGTTGATAGTGAACCCAGGCTTGGCAGTCGAGAGCTCGTTCATATCTGTGGCGAATTCTTTTCCAGTTGATGTCGTCACAGTGCAGAGTGCTTCGAACGTAAGTTTGGGGTATTTTGCAGTAGATGTCGTAGATTCAGGAGGAAATCAACTGCAGACGCTGTCTACTGCGGGTGTTTCTGTCACAGTATCACTCGTCACGGGGACAACAGACGCAAATGGTGACTACGTGTTGCGGACAACAGGGGCCGACCTTACTGGAACTCTGACTCAAGTCACGAGTGAAGGTCGAGCATATTTCGATGATCTTCACTTAGTAGCAGCAGATAATTCAGGATCACGTTCAGTTGGATCTACCGACGTCATAAACTACGGCGAACCAACTCGTGGCCAGTTGGGTGAGGCGTCCAAGTATGTTTTACAGTTCAAAGCAACTGTCAGTGGATCTCCGCGAATCACCCACTCCATTGTGAAAATCGACATCGGCGACCCTGTCTATCTTCGGATCAACGGTACATATAGCGATAGGACTATTTTTATCGAGTCTCCCTCTCAGGCAGTTGGAGAAATCATTATCGGGGCGTACGATGGGGGTAACAACTTTGTTGGCAATGATGATATTATGACTTCACGGCAGGTTGTCGCGGAGGCAACGTCGGGCGTAAGTCTAGCTGGATCATTGACAAAGACAAAAGACACATCAGGCGTGTGGCGCTTTGCGGACATCACAGTCAACTCGCCGACAGTCGGTGATTTTGGATTGACATTTTCCTCTCCGGACTTGACCTCCGTTATGCAAGTGATCAACATGCAAAATGGAAATGCCGGATACGAGCTAGTGACAAACATCTCTTCATTTTCTGGCATCACAGCTGGCGAAACCGTTTCGTTGGATACGCTTTTAGTTGAAATTCGTGATATGACTGGTACTGTTCTCGGAACCTCGGATCGTCACTCGACACAAGACACTGTGGCGCCGAATCGCACAATCCAAATCATGAGCGATACTCTTGAGCTGGGAGGATCAACTTCGGTGTTTACGAATGAAATAGGTGAAGTCTCTATTGCAGACTTGGTGGTTATCAAGCCTAAGATAGGCAATCACACGATTATTGTGAAGGAGATCAGCGCCAAGGTGAATGGAGTTGAACGCTCTGGAAAATTAGTCGGCAAGGCTCTAAACGTCGTAGTCGTCGTTGGAGCCGTGAGTGGGTTCAAGGTTCAAAGTCCGACTCACTTGACGCTCTCATCATCGTTTACGGATACCATACAACCATCAGAAGCCTTGGCCTACTCTGCGGGGGACACAGTTCCGATTGACGACTTCGTAATCGTTCCAACCGACGCCGCTGGAAACGAATCTCCGACAGGAACGTTACCAAGTGGCGTGACATTGACGGTTTCCATCACCGGGGGTTCTGCAGCCAATTATCCGTACATTCTCGGAGCCAACAAAACTTCGCTTGCGAGGCCCACATCCACACTTGCGGTATACTCTAGCACTGTGGAATATCCACGGACTGGATCACTCACCGCGGTGACATCTAGTACCGGCGAGGCCACGTTTTCGGGGTTGCATCTCGTGCAACCAGAAGTCGGGACATATGATCTGACTTTTGCTCCAACCGCTGGATCAGGACTGACAGCTGCAACCGTTAAATTGGAGATTGTTCCAGGAACATCAAAATACATTGGTTTACCATCATACTGCGGCTTACTCGCAGATGGTGTATCGTGTGATGTGCGCAATAATTGCACTTGTCATCGATATCGATCCGCCGAGAAGGTCGCTGTGCATAATCTCTACGCATACATTTTAGACGGTGGGTTCAACATGGTCGGTGAGGACGAATCAAGCAGTTGCGAGGGATGTCCGAGCAGGCGAGTTCACATATCTCCGCAGAACTTCACAGCCTGTCAAAACACAGGGGATGGAAATGCGTGCGAATGTGCTGGCAAAGATGCTCTCACCTCTGAACTAGATGGAAAAACGTGCTCATATGTAGAGGAGCTCACAATCGGTACTGCATCTGGCCTTGGTCTTTTTGAAGATGTGTTCGTCATGTCTCCGAAGCTTGGTTCCTACTTGGTTGCGCTTCACTCTCCCGGTTTAGTCGGGGTCGAGTATCACTTTTCTGTATCACTTGGGACTGCTGTGGGTTTCGTCCTCGATCAATCAACAGCAAGTAGCGCCTTCACTTCGTCTTCGGAAACAGCTATTACCACCGCATCTACTCCCCTGATTGGAAGAGTGCACGATGGAGGAGGTAATTTTTTATCTTACGCTTCCACTGGCTCGAAAATATTTGTCACTTGCAATACCGCGACGCTCGGCGAGTATCCACAAGGAATTAATCCGCTCGAAGGCGGTATTGATTTCGCCATATCGTGTGGGAGCACGGCGACGTGTACGCGTCAGGTAAGTTTGGTTGTGTGACGCGTCGTGAATTAATTATTTCCGAAGAAAAAATTAATTAACTATTTATTTAACACAGGGATCATCGCCCGGGGTAGTCGAGTTCAAGAACATTGTGTTGACTTCACCGACAGCGCAGACCCATCGCATCAACTTCGAGCTGAATGAGGTTGTCGTTGCAACGTATACGGTCACAGTCGTGCTTGGTAGCGCAAGCCAGTTGACTTTGGTGAATTCTGCACCTAGGACATATATCGCTTCTCAATCGACCGAGCTCGGTCCGTTCGAAATAGCAGTCTCTGATGGCGCAGGAAATTCTCTAGGAACATCTAACACTCAGGCGTACGAAATCACGGCGAACATCACTGGGCCAAGGTACGATGAGCGACAATTTAATTTCTTCGGCAAACTTAATTAATTATTGAATTAAACAGGCACACGTTCCAGACCACTGGGAGAGATAAGACGATAGCGTCGGGAGCCGATAGCACTCTATTTCGAGACTTAGCTATCAGCAATGCAGAGGTGAGTAAACGTTTTGCGACGCTTTTGCTGCATCGGGACTGACCAACCATTAATTATTCATAGGCTGGAAATTATTTACTTTCTTTTTCGTGCGATTCTTGCGCGAATTTAGGCCTCACGATTGCACCAGCGGTATTCTCATTCACCGTCACGGCAGGTGTTGCTGAGTCTCTTCTCGTATCAACGGTAAGTCTGCGCGAAAATGTGCGATTGAATAATTAATTCGTGAATTATTTTCAGGGATACACAAACACGCTTGGTCAGACGGTGACATTTCAAACAGCATATCCATCGGCAAAAGAAGTGGTTTTAAGTCACGTTCAAATACGTATAGTCGACGCCGGCTCCAATGTCGTCAATCTGAATCGTGATGTATCAGTGAGTGCTGAACCTGCTGTTCCATGTGGCCTGTCGACGAATATGTCGTACACACCGCAGAGTGTAGTGGCAGCATCGGCTGTTTTCGATGACATTACATTTTATAGACCATGCAGTGGCACGTATTCTCTGACGTTCAGTGCTGCTGGATTAGCATCAGATTCTGTCCAGATTCAGTTTACAAGTGGCTACCCAGCGGCTCTTGACGCGTGTACAGTCAACTCCCTCACTCGACTTAGCGCAGGAGTGTGTGAAGATTCGACAAATTACGTAGGCGCACAATCCGTTTACTTGCGCGATTTTGCGGTTCAGGTGGTCGATTCTAGTGGTATTCACGTTGGCTCTACTTGGAACTCGGAAGCGCGCAACGTCACGGTCCAACTTCTCTCGTTTGAGCCGGCAATCGGACAGTTGCAACTGAACGTGACACCGACAATGTTAGCAGATTGGGATGGCTCACTTTTGGCTATTGCTGGAGCAGTAGGTTGGTGCAATGACTCTGACGATATCAATCCAAGAAATGTGATATCGATTGACCCGAACACAGGATCGTACGTGTACACGATAGTCTACACAAACTCAGCGCCATCATTTTGCAGAGAGATATCTTACAGTGGAAATGCACCAGACACCCACTACAACGTCGGTTTACAGCTTCGAAACGCGCTGGCTGGTGTCTATCGCTTGCAGCTATCTTCCTATTGTCCTCCGAATCGATGTCCGAATGCACTGTATCCAACACTGGAGGCTGATATTCTTCAGTTCACTGTTGTTCCCGGAACTCCCGTCGCACTCAAGTTGATTACTGCTCCACCTTCTGTGACTGAGAACAATTTTGCGCTCTCACCCGCTCCACTGATCGGGGTCGTCGACGCAGTTGACAATATTTGCGTGCAGATTGGCGCAAATAATGGCACAGACATAATGAATGCCATCATCACACCTCAACCATCGAGCGTCCACGAGGGTGGGATAGCGGTACCGATAGAGAATGGCCGGGCGCTATTCTCTGACTTGAGGTTCAGCGGAGAACGTGGCGTGAGTTACCAGATAACATTTTCGGCATTACTCGTGGACCCTAGCCTTTCCGTTACATCATCTACGCCAACGGTCGTCATGGACTGTGCAACAGTGCGACCAAATAGTGAGTTGCATGAAGGACAATGTGCGTGTCTACCCGGATTTACAGCGGATATCAGCGGTGCAACGGGTTACACTGAAACTTTTGAAACGCTGTACGTCGAAGAAAACTTCACACTGTACAAGAATGGCACTACTGGATCCACGGATTGGTTGCATGCGCTGCAGCCGTATGGAGTGTGTATTCCGTGCAAAAACGGCTTCTACAAGTCTGATCACGGAGATGCAGAGTGTACTCCATGTCCAACCTTCATGGATACCTCACGGTTTGATGGCACAATACGAGATCCATACAACTCAACGTCTGGAATAGAGCTCCCTGGCGCTCTCGGTCGAACCTCCAAAGAGTCGTGCCACTGTATTTCTCAAACTAGTGCACCCTTCATGAGTTACTATCGACAATTACCGCTCACTGATTATGTGTGTTTGCCGTGTCCAGAAGGAGCTAAATGCCATGGTAATGGCGTGAACAAAATAGAAACTCTACCAGGATATAGTAGAGATAACTCAGAATCGGTGGATTTCCATGCATGTCCGTATTCTCTGGCGTGCCTGGGTGGCGTGAACAACACATGCCTTGATGGTGGCTACTTCGGCAAGCAATGTGCTGCTTGCGCACAGGGGTACGCTTATCACGCCATACGGGATTTTTATCCTCCCAAATGTTACGATTGCAGTCAAGGGGCGTACGCCGTACTCAACCTGCCGATTGTTATCGCTAACTTTGTCTGGTTGCTGGGTCTCGTTTTTCTCATTCGAGTTGTCAACCAGCGCCGCGGGTCGCAGGCTGTGAGTATGGTAAAATCATTCTTAACGTACCTACAGATGACGGCTTTGGCAAAACACTTGGATCTTGACTGGCCCGACTTGGTCAAAGGTTTCCTGCTCTTTTCGGAAAAGCTCTCCTTGCCTGACATACGGTCTGCTTCTGCAAAGTGCGCCTTGAATTGGAACTTTCTTGATAATTTACTGTTTGTGGAGTCGCTCCCGGTCGGTATCGCCATGCTTTTGTTTCTGTACTACGCGACTGTCAAATACGTTGAAGAGCTAAAAGAAGCAACGGCGAAGGCTCGTTTAGAAGCTACCAAGCAGGCAATTCTGGCGCGCACAGAAGACTCGGCGGAAGAGGACTCCATGCATGAACATTCTGTCAGCACGTCAAAGGCGAGCAACGCTCCCACAGAAGGACTCGAAGAGAGGTGGAAAGTGAACGCTTATGACAAAGTTTTGTCGCTAGCTGTCTGCTTTCTTTGGATAATGTATCCAATACTTGTGCAGTATCTAATTGAGTTCACGCAGTGTACAGGTAGTGCTGGGTATCGTTACTTCGTCTCAGACTATTCGCTCCGATGTGAAGGCCCTGCCTACGATGTTGCTACCGCAGTCGTGGTTATTGGATTCATTCTGTATCTCGTCGGCATCCCTTATCTGCTCTTCTACATCGCGCGAGCTGAGAGTCTACTCGAGTCACACGATTCAGTCATGGTGCAATATCGACTCGGTGTGCTTTTCAAAGGCATCGATGTCAAATACGCATGGTGGTGGGAGTGGCTTATTTTCTCACGAAAGCTGATTTTGATTATCACTGTGATCGTGTTCAGAAGAGCAGCCGTCTTTGGAGGTTATGCGGTCAATTGTCTGCTGCAATTCTTCTTCCTCCTGCACATCATCGTCAAGCCGCATGTATCCGATGAGCACAGTAAGATAGAGACTTACGGCTTACTTGCGACGATGGCGACATTTACGAGCGGGTTGATTTACAAGCAGTCGGGTAAGGCTTCAGTATTAAACGACGTCATGACGGCATTCCTGCTCATTTTCCATGCTTGGACATTCTACGTCTTCGTACGTACTCTCATGAACCAGTTCAGAACTGAGGGTGAGGATGCGATGATCAATCGTGCGATTCGAGATCTAGAGTTTGAAAACAAGATTGTCGATGACTACGACAAGAAACGCACCGAAAAGCTGAAACAAGAAGAAGCTTTGGCCAGGGAAATTGAGGAACAAAAGCTCCGTAGCTTGATTGGTCAGCGGCTACCGTTTGCGGACGACGCATTGCTCGAAACCATTAAGCGAGACTCGACGATTGATATTCGAGCCGAACACAAAGAATTGAGTAGCAAGCTCGATGATCTGCGCGATCGTTGGAAGAAACGGACCACGGAACGTTCAGAGAGATCCATACCTCTGGACGAACGTCACTTGGTCCGCCCGCGTTCCGCGCGCCGTCACTTGGACTTCGGTGACGATAAACCTCAAGAGCGAGGTTAAAACCTCGATTATTAGAAACATGCACGCTTTTAGTTGAACAATAAACGGCAGAATTTGTACAAAATCCTCCCCCCTGGTTGCGTCTCCGCCCTCGAGGTGGGCTTCGCCGTCTCTCTCGTGCGCGCGTCGTCGTCCGCTCCTTCAATGGGTTCCGCACTCAAATCCACGGGTCAGCAACCGTCGTGCCTAAACCGTGTCAACAGATCACGGATCACCCCGGATTCGTCCAGAAATTCAAAACAAGAACACATCACACTTCATATCGTCTTAAAAGAAATAAAGTATGTGTGTGACAGGGACCACAGACGGATGAGATTTCGTTTCGTGAAATCTCATCCCGTCGACCATTTTCGGTGAGACCGACGACTAGACCGTGGAGCGATGCCGGTCGCGCCCCGCCCGCGTCGTGGCCGCACTTGCACACGCACGCTTAGAAACGAACAATGTCCGTCGCCGCGTCCACTTCTACCTTCGCCGGTAAGGCTGTCGCCCAAAAGGTCTCCGTCAAGAGCCAAAAGGCGTCCACCGTCGTCCGCGCCTCCGCCAACAAGGTACGCAAACGAACGACCAGTCGAACCGAACCGCTGGATGATTGATTGGTTACCGATAAGCGCCACGCGAGAGGGCAAGACGTTCGCGATCCGTTTCCGAGCGGTGATCGAGACCGATCTCGCGCGCGTCGACGCAGTCGGCGCCGTGAAACGTCCGGGTAAACGAATGGAAAAAATAAAAACAATCGAACGCACGAGAGTGGGACGGATGCGCGCGTCGCGCGCCGCGTCGGTGGCTCTCAGATGTCACGCTCGCCGAGGAATCGCCCCTCCGAAGACTGCACACTGACCGATTCGTGTTTCGTTCCCACACACAGGCTGCGTCCCTCGCCGCCGCCACCGCGGTCGTGCTCTCCGCCACCCCGGCCTTTGCGTTGAACTCCATCGAGCTCACCGACAAGCGTGCCGAGAACCAAAGCGGCTTGCAGCTCATCTACGAGGTGCGTCACCCTTCCCGATCACGCGCGCTTCATCCGCGGATCGTTACCCTCAACCGTATCCCCGCTCGAATCTTTGCTTTTGGCGAATCTCGGGGAGCAGGACCATATGGGCAAATAGTGTGAAGATGGGATTTCCCCACTCCTGAAACAACCGACTGACTGACGAGTGCGTTTCACCGCTCTTTCGCTTTTGTCTTTTGCAGGCTCGCGATTTGGACTTGGACCAAAAGCCGCGATCCGACGGCCCGTCCCGCTTCTCCTTCCAAAAGCTCACCGCGAAGGAAACCGCGGCGCGCGCTAAGGAGTCTGTGGTGCGTATGCAAAATCTTGATTTGATCGCGCCCGACTCGGAAGATGAGACGAGTCGTCTCGAATAGTTTTGTGATGTTTGCTCGTCCCGATGGTCGATGAGATGAGATGACTGACGGTTTAATTTTGTTTTTACTTTGAATGTAGGCTCGCATCAACAAGGATGTTGGTGAGTACGTGGGCAAGAAGTACTGGACCCAAGCGTCCAACGAGCTTCGCCGCCAAGTCGGTACCCTCCGCTTCGACATCAACAACCTCGTTGAATTGAAGGGTGCGGACTCCAAGGAAGCCAAGGCTTTCTACAAGAAGCTCGAGGCTCTTGACTTCTCCATCCGCCAAAAGGACCAAGATGCCGCCACGGCGCTCCTCGCGGACGTCCAGTCCACGGCGAACGCGCTCATCTCTTCCCTCGCCTAAGTCTTGGGCCGAAGAGTGACGCTTTCGGTTTAATCGCCGATCTTAGTCAGTACGATTGCTAGCAACGATTTCAGTGTTTGGTGTATACGGCGAGTTATGTAATTCCACGCGACCAGAACGAGAATCAAACGAGTCTTTGAAGCCCCTCCTCACCGCGCGCGACCGCCTCTTTCCGTCTTTCCACCCTCTCCACCAAAGACGCCACTTTACGCCCCGCGTAGACTCTGTCTAGCAAAGTAACGTTCGAAATGTTCGCCGTTCGAGCGCCGCAACCTACTTTACATGGCCCAGCTCGCGCCTGCACGACCGTATCCTTGCGTCGCGCGTCGACAGCGACGAGAGCACCCCGAGTCCACCCCGTCAAGCCGCTTCGCTTTCCCAGCGGCGCTCGCGCTTCCAGCCAGCGCTTTGAGTTGTGCTCAGTTCGGGAACTTCCGCGCGGAGGCGTCGCGACGAGAGCTAAAATCCTCGGTGATGGTAGCAAGAGCGAAGAGAGCGATGATGACGAAGCAGAGTCGACGAGTCAGTCTGCAAGCGTGCAGCTGCCCCGCAGCCGACGACGCGTGCAGATGACTTTTACTTGCAACAAGTGCGACGCTCGAACGATGCGAATGATCAATCCGGACGTGTTAGAAAAAGGTACAATGTGGGTGCAGTGTGGAGACTGTGAAGTGTGGCATCAGATTGTCGATAACCTCGGTTTGATCTTTGACTTTACCGGCGATTATGAAGCGTTGAAAGATGTCGTAAAGAATGCCAAAAAAATGCAGCCTCCACAGTCTTAAAAAGGCACACGGGCTACAGATACAGTGATTAATTTACAAACTAAACTAGCATAGTGTACATAGTCTTTGTGTTGATACTACGAGTAGTATTCGTCAGCTTGACGGTCAAATGAGAGGAAACCGACGTGTTCTGAGTCGTCTGTCGAGCTCTTGCGGGAAAAGGTCCCGGCAAACACGATGACAAACACCACAAGGAAAGTGTACATAGCCATAAAAGGCGTAGAGAACACATACGTTTCAATCACTCCACCTCGTGAAACTCGTCCTTCTGTGCTTTCGACGCGACCAAGCGAAGGTTCTATGGTATGAACTGGAGCTGCAGCTTTCTCGACGGAAAGTGGACCGACTACAGCCTTCTCCTCCTCGGTCGCTTCACGCTGCACGTCGGGCTTCTGATCGGCTAAAAAGCTCTTTTTGAACTCGCATTTGGATCCACCTCCATGCTTCAATTTGCAATGGTACTCAAAGTGTTCCTTGAACGTGTTTGGTGCCAACTTGCCAGGAATTTTCATCGCTTCGTCCAAAACATCCTGAACTAACTTGCCATCCAACCTTAAATTCGCCGCCTTACCTTTCGTTAACGAGAGAGAGACCGCCCAGCTGTATAACATTTCTGTCACGTCAATTTCTGAGTCATCTGAATAATGCGTTGCCGTTTTCCTCGAGACAAAGAGCGGCGGCGTAGCCAGTTGGAAATTTTCATCCAACTTGACACCGTCAGACAACAAACACTCTTCAAACTCCACGCACGTCATCGAGCACACATCGATCTTCTCAGTCGGCGTTCGGTACGCACGTACTAATCTCTTCATTCCTCGTCGACTTATCAAGTACGCCTGCGTCCCTCGAAGCGACCTGGAACCCTTTGGCAGCGTCGGCAGGCTCCAGCCCGGCGAGAGCCGCCTCTTGCGCTGCCAGTCGAAAAATAATTTCTCAACCGTCTCGGCAGATCCCGAGGCGGAAAGCTGAGCCACAGTCCAACCCTCTGGCAAGCTATCGACGTAGCTTCCTAACGTCTTCGTCCACGTCGGCAGCAAATCTGGCGTGACGCCGTCTTCTAAGATGAGCGCAACCTCCGCTCCCGAATCAAAGGCTGTGTAGATCGCTCCTAAGTGCGACAGAGACGTCCCTAACGCTCGTAGATACCTATCGCTAAATCTCTGAGCCACTTTATCACCGTAATAGCTCTCGGGCCAGCTCTTTCGACTGCACGTACTAGTATCTAAAGTCTTGCGTAGAGTCGACGCTCTCGTGGCGTCCACCGTCAACACCCTCGTTAACTTCCCGAAAGCGGCGAACGATCTCTCCATCTCGAGGCTCGACGCGCCATCCGCTCTGCTATTCAAATAATAAACGTTTGACATGAGCTTTTCCCGTCCACTCGCGCTCACGCTCGGTTCGCCCGCGGCGACGATCCCCGAGAACACCAAACCGATCGCGCAGCTTAAGAACATCATCGCGAGCCTGCCTCTCCCGTCGCGCTCACGCCCGCGTCGGCGGTATCTGGCGTTCGAGCGCGCTCGCGACGCGTCCGACATGATACCTCCGCCTTCTTGCGGGGTTTCGTCCGTCGTCTCGTCCCGATGTCGTCGCGCTCTGACGCTCGCGCGACGCACGTGTCGGCGGCTCCGAATTCGGATTCGTCTTTCGAGTCTCCACGAATGACGAGTCATTACTCGTCAACACGAGCGTTTGGAAAAGCCACCAGAAAACACGGCTTAGGCGGCAGAGTTCGTTACGCGTTGACCTCGTCTCGTCTTGTCTCGCTCGCTCGCTCACCGGGGCGATGGATGAGGACGACGATCTCACGGACTTCTCGCGCACGATGTCGTCCTCGGGCCCGTCGTCGTCGTCGTCGTCGTCGTCGTCGGAATCTGGTGAGGACGACGAGGACAGTCGCGGACGAAGGGCAGTATCGGAGCGTCTCGGTGAGCCAGACATGGAGCCAGATATGGACATCGACGAGCTTCGCGAGCGACGCTGGAGGTTGCGATGGGAAAAGAATTGGCTCGGTAACGACGCCTACGTGGATTGGTACGCGGGTTTACCCTTGACAGTGAAGCAGACGCTCGAAGTCAAGGCTGACTTCGAACGTTTCCAAGCGTGTGTTCGCGTTGCAGAAGAACGCGTGCGGAACTACAGCCGAGGTGAGCGGTCTGGCCTGCGGTGGGGGGCGGAAGAGGGCCAGAAAGGTAGGAAATATGAGCACTTTGCGACGACCAAAGCTGGTGCCCCTCCAATCGTGATGAGTAGCGATTCAATTCTTCAGGCCCTCGGTGGTTTGGTTCCGGGAGAAAGATTCTACGCTCCGGTCCAGCAAGTTGATGAATTGACTCGTCAATGGCCGGCGGATGTTTCCGAGTATTCAGGAATAGAGTTTCCATTGGGATTTCAGGCTACGCATTCAGAGGATGCGCTGAGAGGCTTTGTTCGTCAGCAGCACCTCGTAACATATGCGAGAGGTCCAGACGCAGGTTTCTCATTGGAAGGTCTGCGCGAAGGAGAGGATCCCGAGTGGTGTTTTAGAGGCGGAGAGCTCGAGATGGTCGATGGGACCACTTTTAAAACAGGACTCGTCGTCTTCATGAGAGATCCCACACGCCTGATGGACATGGCTGTCTTGGAAAAACGTGTCTGTCTTGGAACAAAGCACGGCGGCATCGGCACTCTGGTTCAGTGGATAGCTAGAAATGAAGACGGCTCGCCCACAAGTTTGGAAGATAACTACCCCGCACCAGCTTGTCACGCTAAAAATATGATCGAGTTCCGAGCTATTAGCATAGTTTGGTGCGAGTTACCATCCGGATTCGATCTGAAGGCCGCTCAGCAAACCTATTTCCTGCACCTCTTGAGATCAAGAGGAGACAGGTGCTTTGCCGACTGTTGGTACGGCAAAAACATACCAGACTGGAAGATATACTCTCTAGGGATCTATTCGCGCCAAGATTCTCGGGTGCGTGACAGTCGTAAAGTGATGACTAAGATTTTAGAAAAGCTTCGCAGTGTTACTCACAAATTTACAGAACACGTCCTTTGGCCTGAGCAGACGTGGGAAGAAACTGAAAACTCGCTACCAAAATTTGCTCTACATCCATCAGGCTTTTCATACTGGGTGCTCAATCAAATACCTTGTTTCCATTCCAAGTTCCGCTGGCTTGTCATGTCCGTAGATGACACATGTTCACGTCTCAACCTCATTTTGGCGTATCTGAGTGTTCAGGACCGAATGCCTCAGAACAACATTCCAGTGACACACATTTGCGGACACGTTTTGACTTCAACGAGAATGTTGCGCCCATTCTCGAACACGTTCGGTTTCCTTACGTCACACAGGGAAGAAGATCATGTGTTCCCGCCGAAAGTGATGAGTCGTATACTTTTCAATCCCAGCGGCGACTACGGTCGATATAGCATCGTGGCATCCGCCCCGATAGACAGAAATCACGCGGCGCAACCGGTCGACGCGTACGAAATGATGACGCAAGACGCTGCAACTGACGTGTTCGTGTTTACTAATCAAGCGAGTACGAACTATACGTGGTTTGAAGGCTTTGGATGGGACGCAGTTCAATGTCCTCGGTGTGCCTGGCCAGCCGGCTTTAGATTCACGCCACAACCGCAGTCTTCGGTCAATTCTGATGAAAACGCGCAACAGGCCAAATTTTGGTGTCTGCATGAAATTGATGTCAACTGGGGAGGGGCTATCAAGAGCGAATTGTTCACATTCCTACTCGGTGGCGATACCATGAACAATGGTTTGTACCTGCCGCACCAGTTCGACGCGGCGTCGCATGCACGTATTTTCGGGGCGAGACATGTTACGCTGAGGCACCAAGCTTTTCCTACAGGCCAAGTTCCTTATTTACCAACCTAGATCATTTTTTCGTAGTTTTAGCGCAGTCGAGCCACGCGGAACACATCTGGCGCGCAACACGAGGATTTCGAGCAATGCTTAGGGTACACAGCTCGCGTCAACTATCCATTTTGTGAATCATCTACGCCGCACGCGCATCACACGTTGCCTCGTCACGCGCTGCAAACGCCCCGGGAGGTAGTACAAGTGCGTCTTAAATCACCCCGGTGCTCCCTTTCGCTTGGACTGGTTCGAGGCGCGCGTGCTCATCGTCTAAACGTCACTCATGTCGCTCTCTGGCGGCGTTTTGGTTGGAACGTCCCGGCGATGTGCACCGTCGGCTGGCGTCGCGCATCGTCATCGGAGAGACAGAGTAGCGAATCATCCTGGAAGTAAGCGAGTTTCTTATCGCGTAACTCGATCCAAAAGGACTTTCACGATCGCGGCGAAGCGACCAGGGGCGACAGAAGAAGCCTCTAATAAAGAGGCTCCGAGTGTGCGCACAGGCAAAGCGTCCACCTCGAAAGATAAAGACGAGGCGTTCAAGCAATGGCTGTTCGAACAAGAGCTGCCATCCATGCGGAAGAAGACACTCAAGTCTTTGTCTTCGCTCCCGCTCGCAATCGGAGAGTTGCTCGTGATTGCTGGATTTTCTGCGCTTGGGACTGTCATCGAGCAAAACAAGTCGTACGCCTGGTACGTCGAAAACTACCCGACTGAAAATCCTAGCTTTGGATTTATCGATTTCCCGCTAATCTTAGACCTCGGATTGGATCACATCTACACGACTTGGTACTTTTTAGGACTATTAGGTCTCCTAGGCGCGTCTTTGACCGCATGCACCATTACGAGACAATGGCCAGTTTGGAAAGTCTCGGCAAAATGGAAGTTTTTAGATCGACGAGCCACCCTTCTGGCGATGGATGAGGGCGAAGCCGTTCCTCGAGCTCGTTTGAATGATCTCAGCGATCTTTTAGCTGCTCGTGGTTATCAGGTTTTCGTGAAGGGGAAGAAGATGTACGCATTCAAGGGCCTTATTGGTAGGCTGGCTCCTATCGGCGTTCACGCAGCGCTTCTTTTCACACTCGCGGGGTCCGCATATAGTGGTCTTGGAGGTATGAGTGGATCAATGATGGTGCCCGATGGTTCATCGTTTGAGATTAGCACGGGTTTAACGCGTGGCTCGCTATTTTCGTCTATGCCTGGCATTGCAAAGTCGAGCGTGCAGGTGAATGACTTCACGATCGACTACTTACCAAATGGTCAAGTTTCTCAGTTTTATTCAGACCTGAGCGTCGTCAATCCGAATGGTCAGGAAGTTTCGAGGAAGACTATTTCTGTGAATGTGCCTCTCCGCGCTGGTGGTGTTACCATGTACCAGACGGATTGGGCGTTATCGTCCTTGCAAGTGACAGTACAGAAGCCTGGTGCAGGCGAAGACTCGCCGTCGACTGAGCAGACTTATGTGTTGCCCATGGCGTCTTTGGAAGGCAAGGGTGGATTTCAAGGTCGTATTTGGGGTACTTATTTGCCTGTAGATTTTGATGGAGACCAGCGTCAGGGCATTTCTCTCGTAGCCAGGGATTTCCAGAGTGTAGCAATATATGATAGCAAAGGCGCTTTTGCAGGTGTCAGACGACCTGAGAGTAAGAAGCCGATTGTCGTCGACGGTTTAAAACTGGTGCTTGGAGACGTGAAAGGAAGCACTGGTCTCGAGTTGAAGACTGATCCCGGCGTTCCCTTGGTTTACGCTGGCTTTGCTGGCCTGATGGTGACTTCCTTTCTCAGCCTGCTTTCGCACTCGCAAGTTTGGGCAATTCAGGAGGAGTCCTCAGTGGTTGTTGGCGGCAAGACGAATCGGGCGAAGGAGGAATTCCGAAGTGAACTCGACGAGGTCTTGAATTCGATCCCCGAATATGTTGATTAAGCTCAAACTTTTTGCGTGCTAGAGACCAAGTACATGTATTACAACTTGCCAATGCTTATAGCTCATCCTTCTTTGTCGGAGTGGAAATCAAATCGCCAAAATGCTTGTCGTAAAGCGCCGCGCCGAGAGTCCGACGACCGCTGAACTGAACTTCATTGAAGCTATTCAGTGCATCTCGTTTCTCACGAAGGCGAATGTTCACTGCACGGCGCTCGTCCTCAAGCAGTGTTCTACTCTTGAGAATGTTCTCGTCAATCGAGTCACTCGAAGGATATGAATCTAACAGTTCGGTGAGTGTCGCAAACAGCGCATCATACACAGCAATCTCGCTTTCTTCGCTGATGGGTTCCTTCCTTAAAGATCGGATGCGGGCTTCAGAGTCTGTCATGCGCTTTAATTCGGTCGCGTTTGCCGAAATCAATCTAAGCGCACACATCAACTCTTCTGTCGCTCCATTCGCCGTAAAGCCGATATTACCCAGAGAACCACAATGAACTAGATGTGTAGACACGCCATCCATGGCTTCTGGTAGCTCAAAGCTGATTTTGTTCCAAGGATTCTTGTTCGAGGAATACAACGCACTCGTACCGAAACGCGCAAATGTCTCCGCATCGGAATAATTACCATGGCTGCAAGTCAATTCTTCACCCTCATCATGGCGATCCACGCGTATTAAATATTCGTCTCCGACGAGCTCAACGCACGGTACTGAACTTCTCGTATCGTGTGGAATCAAATGGGCCATCGGAACAAGTGCCCGAAAGGGAACTCCGTTGGCCTGAACTAGAAGAAAAGAATTCGCCCTGACTATCGATAACGCGTCCTCAAAGCTCTCCCTGGTGAAATCTGAAACGGAAAAAATCGTTGGAAACGCCTCCACGGTTCGTATCGCACTCTTCCAGCCTTTCTCGAGCGTCGCGTCGTATTTCTCAAAGACTGCGAGCGCCGAGTGTCCTTCGAGTCTTTGTCGCGCTTGCTTGCTCAACCTCGACGCCGCAGCAGGCGTGTGCGCATAGAGCGACTCTAAAAAGGGATGAAATCTCGATGCGTCTCCTTTGCTTCGCTCTTTGATGAGTTGCATCGCCAACGCCCATTCCTCTGCTTCATTTCCCCAGTCAACTGTCAGCGCCTTCTCTCTCGCCACCGTCGCTCGCACATCCTCCGCGCCCCCACCACTCATCTTACCGAAAAATCCCCGACGTCGGCTCGTCGACGACATCTCAGATTCGCTCCCAACGATTTCCGCGTACACCGCATCGCGAACGTTGGTCGACCTTCCGTCTTTCGTGTACCACTCGGCGAGCGCCTCATCCAACCGATTAGGAAAGACGCCTTCTTCGTCACTCAGCTCTGCCGAGACGCCGCTCGCGCGCGCCAACAGAGCGACGGCACCGAGAAACACCACCGAGAAGAGTTGCCGCATCTTTCGCGCCGCGTCCCGTCGCGCCCTGTCCTCGTCTCACCGCTGTCGCGGGCGCGCGCGCGCTCGTTTGACGGAACATTTGCAACGCACTCAAAACTGTTTACTCATACACAAGACGAGTGCAGGCAGTTCAAAATAGATAAATTTTAAATTCGGACAAAAATAGCATATATTACACTTAACAAGAGTATGAACAAAGCGTGCATTCTCAACCACGTGCACGCGTGTCGGTTGCGCTATCCACTTTGGAAAGGCGCGTCGTCGTCGTAGGTCACCAGACCGCCTCGCGCGCTCGATCGACGCCGCTCTCGCGAGATCGCGGGCGGTGCGTGAAGGACGAGGTAGAAACCAACCAACGCGATCCACCATGCGGGCGTCACCCGCGGCGACGACGCCGAGAGCGGGTCCGCTACCGGGTGTCGGACACGTGAGATTTGGTCGAAAGATGCGTCGTCGAACGCCGTTGGGCGCGACGACGACGTCGACGCTCGGAACGTTGTCGCGAGGGCGTTTCGGAGACGACAATGGGCGTATGATGAGGAACGTTTCGCGCGGAGCGGTGTCCACGCCGGACGCGGAAGAGGATGGTGTGGTGGTTTCGTTGGATGCGCTGCGAGAGCGTCTCACCGCAAAGGAGCTGGAATTGAGAAAGATGCTGTCGCCGAGTTCGGGAGCGGCGCCGCGGGCGGCTGAAGTGCGGGCGCTGCGTGGGGAAATTAACGCACTGAAGGGTCAAGTTCGTGAAGCTGAAACGCAAGAACCGACCGAACCGACCGAGGCGAGTCAGAGTCAAACTGCGTCGCCGAGGTTGACGATGGAAGTGGTCAAAGAGGCGGGTTCCTTTGCGCAGGACGACGATGAGGATGATGAGGAAGAGATGATGCGACAGCTGGAACAATTGGAAAGAGAGAAAGAAACCCTCATGTTACTCCGCGCTTTAGAAGAGGAAAACGCTCGGTTGAAACGTGCGCGCGAGCAGAAGCTCGCCGAGAATGTTGCCGAGCAGGAGCTAGCGCAGGCTCAAGTTCACGCCGCCGTTGAACCCATCGCTGCAGAGGAAACAGTCCGTGAACAAGCTCCAAAACAAGTCAACAAGGCTGAATTGAAAACTGAGACCCCGTCACAAGTTCGATCTCCGCAAGACATGGCTGCGGTTCTCGAGCAGAAGCGTGCTGAAGCTCGCGCTCGAGTGCAAGCCGAGGTGAAGGCCAAGATTGAGGCAGCGAGAGCCAAGGCAAAAGCAGACGCGGAAGCAAAGCTAAACGAAATTCACGAAAAATACAGCACTTCTAACGTACCGATTACGTCTCAATCGGAGTCTGATTTCAAACCGAGTTCACCGGCCGAAGCGATTGCTACGTCGGGTAACGATCCCGCGAGTCAAAAACTCAGAGAACTACTTCTTGAGGAGCAAAGGCTTCTCGAGGAGCGCGAAGAGCTCCAGAGGCGAACGAGTCGCGCCGAAGCTAGAGAAAGACAGTTTCAAGAGCAGACTCTGCCGAAAATACTGGAACCTCTAGCTGAGGAGGAACCAGTGATTGATGTTGGCTCACCTGAAGCGTTGACTCTGGAAGCCAACGCAAGTACAAGCAAAAATGAGACCGACGTTGCGGCCGATGTTGAGTTGGAAGAAAAGCTAGCCGCTGTGCGTGCCGCTGAAGCCAAGCTTGAGGCAGCTGCTGAAGCTGAGGCCGAGCTCGAGGCTCGAATTCACACTGAGCCTGCTCAACTGGAAGCACAGCAAGAGGAACCACCTGTGCATGAAATGGAAGAAGAACTTGGGGTAGAAAACGATCTCTACGATGAGATGCTGAAAACTTACCGGGAAGCTGAGAAAATCGCAGCATTGTCTCCAGAAACGGCAGGAATGTGGGAGCAAGCTGTCAACGCCGCCTCGGGAAAACTCTCATCGTTCAGTAGTCTATTGGATGTGAAGTGTCCGGCGGACCAGTCGCTTTGGAGCTTGACACCGGAAGTCCCCATACCAGGCAAGCAGCTAGTGGTCACGTACAATCCGACAAACCGAGTCCTTCAGGGATCTAAAAATGTCACAATGCACTACGGTGTGAACTCTTGGAACGACTCTCAGCAAATCTGTATGTCGGCAAAAACTGATGGTACTTTCATGGTCACAGTTGATGTTCCGACCAGTGCGATCGTAATGGACTTTGTCTTCAGTGATGGAGACGTTTATGACAACGCGGATAAGCTTGATTTCCACGCACCAGTCGCCAATGCGCACAAAAAGTTTGAAATTTTGCGAATGAGCTCAGCATTACAAACGTTCCAAGATCTTACTACTGAAATGCTCGCGAAGGTAGAGGCTGAGCGGGTTAAAAAGGAAAAGCGCTCGCAAGCCAAGGCGGAGGCGAAAGCCAAAGCTCACGAAGTGACTCTTAAACAACGCGAGCATGTGTTGTACACGGTACCTGCGCAGCCAAAAGCTGGTGAAAGTGTCAAACTGTACTATAATCCGAACAACACCTCGTTGTCTGGCTCAAAATCTATCTACGTCATTGGAGGTTGGAACAGGTGGTCTCACGAGAAAACTTTCAAGCTCCCCATGTCGCAGGTAGTCATCAATGGTGAAACACGCATGGAGGTCGAAATGAATGTGCCCGCTGATGCTTTCATGATGGACTTTGTGTTTTCGAATGGATCCGACGCATCAGCTCAATTTGACAACAGAAACAACATGGACTATCATGTCGCTGTCGTTGGTGGTGTCGATGTAACGGGTGCGCCCGCCAAGGAGAAGCCACTGCACGTTGTTAGCGTGAGCGTTGAAATGGCGCCTATCGCGAAAGTTGGCGGGCTTGGGGATGTCGTCACTTCTCTCGGTTTGGCTGTGCAAGCAGAGGGGCATCAGGTTGAGGTCGTTCTTCCAAAGTACGACGTGTTAAAGTACGATCTAATCAAAGATTTCAAGGAAGAAGAAGGATTTCATTGGGGTGGGTGCTATAACCACGTCTTCAGTGGTACTGTGGAAGGTTGCAAGACTTACTTCATCGACCCTGAAAACGGAATGTTCAATGTCGGTATGATCTACGGTACTGACTACTTGGAAATCCCATTGACCGATGCGGAGAGATTCGGGTACTTTAGTCGCGCGGCGCTCGAATGGATGCTTCAGAGTGGTAGACAGCCAGACATCATTCATTGTCACGATTGGCAAACTGCTCCGGTCGCGAAATGCTACTGGGAAGACTATCACAACTATGGCCTGAGCAATCCGAGAATTGTCTTCACGATTCACAATCTTGACTTTGGTCAAGACCTGATTCGCGAGGCTATGGACTATAGCCAAATTGGCACAACTGTCTCAAGATCGTACGCCCAAGAAATTTCGGGACACGGTTCAATCTCGCATCAGCTAGCAAAGTTCCACGGTGTTGTGAACGGGATCGATCCAGACATCTGGGACCCGTTGGATGACAAATATTTACCCGTCTCTTTTGACATGTCGAGCGTAGCTGAGGGCAAAGCAGCTTGCCGTCGAGCGCTGTGTGAACGAAGCAACATTTCAAATAAGTCTGAAGTGCCTCTCATTGGTGTCGTCACCCGTTTGACTCACCAGAAGGGTATTCATCTCATCAAACATGCCATCTACAAGGCGCTCGAACGGGGCTGCCAGGTTGTGCTTCTTGGAAGTGCGCCAGACCCGAATATTCAGCGCGAATTCGAGGACATAGCAAATGGTTTGAAGCAAAATCATTTCAACGACGCAGCTTTGCACCTCTACTTCGACGAGCCGTTGTCACACTTGATCTACGCTGGCGCAGATATGTTGCTGGTTCCATCCATGTTTGAGCCGTGCGGGTTATCTCAATTGATCGCCATGCGCTACGGTACGGTACCCGTCGTTCGAAGAACGGGTGGATTGGCCGACACTGTCTATGACTACGATCACGACCACGCCAAGGCTAAATGGGAAGGGATGGTACCGAATGGCTTCCAATTCGACGGTACAGAAGCTCATGACATCGATTACGCCTTGAACCGCGCCATCGACCTCTTCTACAATGACAGGGAAAAGTTCACGCAGTTGCAAGCCAACTGTATGTCATGTGACTTCTCGTGGAACAGGCCCGCGATGGATTACATAGAGCTCTATCACGCAGCAAGAAAGTAAAACGATGAACTCTAGGAACTCATGTTTCATGTTGTTACAATAGAAGTTTCGCTTAACGCACACTCAGCCCCTACGAAGTTCACAACCAAACGCTGTCCCTTCGCATACGTCACACTGCGGCCCATCTTCGTTGACGTGCGCCAGGCAGTGTCTCAATCTAGAATCCATCACCTCAGCCATGAGCGGGTGCAAACCAATTGGCGCCGACACGAGGTACTTTATACCAGGGTGCGCCTCTGCAGCCTCCGACGCCAACGCCGGTATATCTTCTTGTACATGACGGCCTGGAGATAAGAAAAATGGCGCCACAACCACCGTGGAGGCTCCTCGCTCCACACATCGCGCGAACGCCTCAGCTATGCTCGGCTCAGCAAGCTCCATGTGCGCCGCCTCGACCACCTCCCGTCCCGTCGCGCTCGCGTACAAGCTCGCGAATCGCTCCAGCTGCTCATTCGACGCCGACCGACGCGAACCATGGTCAACAAGTACTACCCCAATGATCTCCTCTCCACCGCCGGCCGCGTTCGTCGCCGTGCGCGCGCTCAGGTGTCTACTCTTTTGCAACCTTCGCTCACCGCTGGCGTCTCTACGAAGCCGCTGCACCGGCCGAGCCGCGCTCCAAGACGCGAGTTTCGTCGACATGCGGCGCCTTCGGGTGTATCCGTGCGACTTTGAGCGCAATTCTGTGGACGCGCGAGCGTCGCGCGCGAGCGGCGTCGAAGACTGCAGTCATGAGTGGAACAGCAGGAGACTTCTGGTTCACTCACTGTCACTCCCCGGCCGCGAAGGTGAGGCACGAACCGAGTCAACAAAGAGCTAAAAAACGCAAAGCGCTGCGAAGATCAAGTCACAGCAACTCTAAAAACGTTGAGCGCTTGAAACAACGCCTAAGCATTGTCAAACATCGCACCGAAGAGATGATTTCGAAGCACTACGTAGGAAGGCTTGTGAATATCATCGGTCAAGTAAACACGACTTTGGAGCATAAGAGCTCATAGAATTGGCCAACATACAACACTAGCACTATTTGTAGTCGATCGATTTATTGAATAGGAGACAAACCAACCGGTTTCATCAATTGTGTATCGAACATTTGTACCATGGGGGCGATTTCATTGATGCACGCACGCCACTCTTTGGCCGTGCGCGCAGCTTCTCTTACACGAATATGATCCTGAAACGTGTCGTATCGCCACAGCTCCACAAACTGGTTCAATTTGCCGACATCGCTAAAACCCATCCACACTAAACTCGACTTTTTCTCCGCATCGCTCGCCATTTTCGAAGGCAAGCCTTGAGACATGAGGTCGACGAGCTTGGGAATCGGATTATAACCGAGCTCGAGTTGATAGCGTCGCATTTCAAAGATACCCGGCTTCCCCTTACCTTCTTCTTCGAGTGCGCGGCGAACCATATCATTCACTCCTAATCCTGCAGCTTTCGTCGCTGCCGAAGCCTCCAAAAATATCTCTGACTGTTGCGTTTGCACCAACCGCTTGGACTCTGATAAAAAGTTTCTCCACCTTGCGTCGCCCCCCATGCGTCGACGAACCTCGTCTCTTTCGTCGTAATTTTCGTATCGGTACAGGTGCGTCACTCGGTTCACGTCACCGCCGGTTTCCGTGACGAAGAAAGCCAGAAATCCGGGGTTCAGCTCCTTTCGCACCCCTCGAGTTTCGTTGCAAAGCGTCAAGTATTCATCCAACGACGACGGGTCGACATCGTACGTTCGAAACTCGTAAATTCCCGGCGTCGACGGAGCGGAGACGGAGGAGAACGAACGCATCGGTGTCGCGAATATTTGCCGGTAGTTCCTAACCATCTGACGGAGGTGCGTGGGCATCATCGCGTAAGATGCGTGTCGGTTATGACGTCAGCCCCCCTGGCGAAGGGTGACTTTTTTCGTCTCTCCGGACGAGAAGGTTTGGAATCTTTAGACAACGAGGGCCGGGCGAGGGTGGGCGGGGGCGCGAGATGCGTCCAAACTGCGAATCATTAATGAAACAAGCTTTTCCTACGGCTAAAGATTTTTTTCTACTTTTTTTCAAACTGTACAATTCCAATTTCGCTTGCTCTTCTTTTTGACGTCGCCGAGACAGTTGACGCCCGCTCCACTGTCACATGACATTTTTTTACACCTTTCGCACACGAATGCGCGAAAACCCTCACGAATGAGGGTATAACAGTTTCCTTCTTTTATACGGTGGTTGATTTAAGGGTAGGACATTCCTTAATCTTGGCCATCTCACCACGTGGTTGGCACGTCTGTTGGCGAAGGCGTAGCCACAGCCTCCTTTGATGCTTGCGCTTGAGCGCGCTTAGCCTCGATTTCAGCCTTGTAAGCCTTCTTTTTCGCTGAAATCTCCTCATCGCGTTCGCGTTTACGCTTCAATTCCTGCTGTTTCCTCGCTTCACGTTCTTCCATGAGTCGTTGGATGCGCTTTTCCTTTTCCTCCTTCTCCCGGAGCCTCTTCCTCTCTCTTTCCTCTTGAGCCTGCTGTCGAAGTGGGTCACCCGATTGAGACGCACCGAGCTGCGCAGCTTCGGCTACATCGATCACCATTGATCCAGGACGAGAAGTATCGCCCATTCTCGAGCGGGAACCGAACGAGCTCGCTCTTCCGGTGTCGCGCAAGAAGGAGGCACTTTTGCTTGTCGGTTTTCGAGACGGCGCAAAAATTGAGCTCGTCTGCGATCTTGACGCCGCAAATTCCATCGCCCTCGACTTGATGTCAACGCCAGATGTGCCACTGCGCGCCATACCCGGCTTCTTCTTCGGTTGCCTCCTCTCTCTCAACGTAAAGTGACCATGCTCCGTCTTCGGAATCTCCGTCTGCGTCAGGTAAATTTCTTCCTTTGGTCTGTAAGACTTGGTCGTTTCAGGTCGTTCGGCCAGCGCCTCGCGGATGGATTTGACCGCCGCGGACACCTGCGTCGTTTTTAAAGCCCCGCATTGGCGTTTCACTCGGTCAGTTTGCGTTCAGACATAAATAAAGGCTCGGAAGAGGCCCCTAGGGTTGTGGTGCCCAGTCACACGTGGGTGCGTGTTCGAAATTAAAGCCGAATCGCGCTGAATTCTCCCTCGTCGCAACGCGCGTGAACGTCTGACGTACCGCGGGAACGCTGGAATCTAATCCAGACAAATCGAAGATCCATTCGTCGCTCGTCACCGCGCTCGAAAGCGCGCGAACCCACTCGTCCGCGTCCTCGGAACCCACGGACCGCGCCAACTCGCGCGCGAAATTCGCACCACGTCGCGACGCGAAAAGCGCGGCGCCGATCGCGCCGCGACGCGCGAACGGGGTCATAATGGCGAAACGATTCTTGATCCCTTCGACCAGGTCCTCGTCGTACGCTGAGGCGCATCGCATCGCGCCCCAGGGCTCGGCGAGCGCGCGTTCCATTTCGCGCGCGTCCAACGTCGTCGCCACGTTGGGTCCCGCGGTTGCCGTCGCCGCGGCGCTCGTCGTCTTCGTCATCTCGGCGGAGAAGAAAAAAGGAGAGACAGAGATTAAGTCCCGCCGCTCGTGGCTCGAGTTGGGCGTGCGGACTGACTCCTCGCAGCGCGCGCGAGGTAGTGCCGTTCGGTGCGTCGTCTCTCGCGCCGACGGGTTGGAACCGAGCCGAGGTCTCGAAGCACACAACGTTTTGGCTCTTTTTAGACCATTTAGAAGAAAAACACCCAACTTAGGCTAAATCAAACGCGTCCTATCTCATACTTCATGTGACAGAAGACTGTTCAAATGTCCGAATGTCGGTACGTCGAAGAAGCGTTCAACACGATCCGCTGCTCGCGGTCAACACCCCACAATCGGCCCGCTCGATATGCCGAAGCACGGAGACAACAAGCACGGACACAAACACAAAGATGACGTGGAGGAACCGCTGCTGCTACAGCGTACGGGCGCTACGGTGTCCACAGCAGCGAATGCGTCGTTGAACTATCGACTGTTGCACAATCCAAAATTTCGAGCGCTGTTGGTGCAGAGCGTACGTGTTCTAGACGCGCGCTGATTGATCCGCCTCGTTGTTGTTTGCGCGCGGCGCGCGTGCAGCGAGATGTATTCGTTATCGACGACGCGTTTATCGTCTTCTTTGTCGTCGTTCGCGAATGAGCACTGACGTCGTTATGGTTTGTTTTTACGTCGCGTGCAGATTTTGTCCTTGACGACATTTGCGTTCATGTCCAGGCAAACTGAAGGGTTCGCCGGTCCGGAGCTCGAGACACTCAATGATTGCGGAGGCGAAGGATGTGGATTTACGAAGTTTTACCAATTTAAGGGGATTGTTGGCGTGTATGCCGGGTTTTGGGGATTCACAATCATCTTGGCGGGTTTGTATTTCATTCGCAAAGCGCCGCCGCCGGCGACTGAGTTTACGGTGTACTTTTTATTCACAGCGGCGATGATCACGTTTTTGGTCATGTCTACCTTAGAATGCACGTCTGTCGTATTGGATGCGTCGCTGACCGTCTGTAAGAGAGCAGATTACGCCTTTGCGTCGCTAATCTTTGCAACGGCGACCATTGCGTTGAATTTGATAACTCTGGGTTTCGTTTGGCGTCAATGGCGTGAATTGCACTTCGTCGGAGCGCCAGCGGCGCTGCGACCGGGAATTAGAGCGTTCGGCGCTAGTCCGAGCTTCGAGGTAGACGAAGAAAAGTGAGCGCGTGCACTTGTAGTCGGAATAGAATGTAACAAACTTGAAAAATTTTCATCGCTGCTTTGTCCATGTTTACAAAGGGCTTCGAAAAAAAGATTCATCTCACTGACGCGTTACGCAGTCGAATGCCTACGTGTCTACTTGGTAGCCTTTTGCTTGGCGGCCCATCGGTCAATCCATTCTTGCGCCTCAGCGGCAAGATCCTTGTTGGCCGATGCCGTGTCCTTCCAGTTGTCGATCCACTTTTGCGCTTCAGCCGCATTCGCATCCGCGTTGCTAGAAGCGGCCGGAGCCGCAGCCTTGGCCGGAGCCGCAGCCGGAACCTTCGCACCACCGCTCTTCCAGTTGTCGATCCACTTTTGAGCGTCCGCGGCGTTCGCATCCGCGTTGCTAGCAGTGGCCGGGGCGGCAGCCTTCTTCGCCATCGCTGGCTTTGCTGCCGGCTTTGCTGCCGGCGCGGCGGCCGGCTTGGCGGCCGGCTTGGCGACCGGCTTAGCGACCGGCTTAGCGACCGGCTTGGTAGCACCAGCCATGTTCGCTTCAGCGACCTTCCTTGCCTTCTCGCGATCAGCCGCGGCGGCAGCGAGTTGAGTAGCCTTAGCCTTGTCAGCCTTAGCCTTGGCGGCCTTAGCGGCGGCAGCCGCTTCGTTGTTGAGAGCGCTCAGAATATCAGCCTCAGAGCTGGAAGCAACCGCAACTGGGGCGTCCTCGATGGCGACGACAACAGCCTCGGATTCCTCGTTGTAGATGGCCGGGGGAGGAGAGTTGTCAATCTGTTCGAGGAACGTCGCTCGATCTTCGGGCGAGAGCTTGGAGAGGATCGTCTTCTCGCGGTTAGCTTGGGCGTTGAGTTGACGTGGAGAGCCGGCTTCGAGAGCGGCGATGGCGGCATCAACTTCGGCAACAACAGCCTTGATGGCGGAGGAAGAGTTGCTCTTCGCCGGAGAGACATCCTCAACGACTTGAGCGACAGCCTTCTTCGCCGCACCAAAGGAAAACGGAGACTTGAAGTCGGGCTTCGCCGGCGCCTTAGCAACCGGTTGCGGCTTTGCCGGGACCGGAGTCGCCTTCTTCGCGGCAAACATCGGCTTGCGCGCCGGCTTGACCGGCTCGTCTTCAACCTCTTCCTCTTCAACAACCGGGGTCTTCTTCGCACCGAAGGAGAACATCGGCTTTCTAGCCACCGGCTTGACTGGCTCTTCTTCAACCGGTTCGGGAATAGACACCTTCTTCTTCATCGTGAACATCGGCTTCTTGGCCGCCGGCTTCGGGGCCGGAGTCGCGACCGGCTTCGGTTGCACTTGGACCTTCTTCTTCAACGTGAACATCGGCTTCTTGGCCACCGGCTTGACCGGCTCTTCAATCGGCGCCGGTTCAGCCTTCTTGGCACCAAAGGAGAAGAGCGGCTTCTTGGCCGGCGGCGGCGGCGGCGGCGGCGGAGCCACCTCCTTCTTGGCACCAAAGGAGAAGAGCGGCTTCTTGGCCGGCGGCGGCGGCGGCGGCGGCGGAGCCACCTCCTTCTTGGCACCGAAGGAGAAGAGCGGCTTCTTGGCCGGCGGCGGCGGCGGTGGCGGCGGAGCCACCTCCTTCTTGGCACCGAAGGAGAAGAGCGGCTTCTTGGCCGGCGGCGGCGGCGGCGGCGGCGGAGCCACCTCCTTCTTGGCACCGAAGGAGAAGAGCGGCTTCTTGGCCGGCGGCGGCGGCGGCGGCGGCGGAGCCACCTCCTTCTTGGCACCGAAGGAGAAGAGCGGCTTCTTGGCCGGCGGCGGCGGTGGCGGCGGGGTCGCCTTCTTGGCAAATCTAGTTTGCTTCTTCACCGGCGCGACTTCCTCTTCGTCGTCGTCGTCCGACTTCTTGCCTCCCGCGTTCAAGCCAATCGCAACGACACCCGCGGCACCCGCGGCACCGATGAAGGTGGTGCCGAAATCGGCATCACCACCCGACTCACCGCCAGACTTGGCCTTGCGAGCGTCAGTCAACGCCTTTTGCTTTTCAGCTTGTTCAGCCTTCAACTGCGCGCGAGCCTCCGCGGCAGCCTTCTTGGCAGCCTCACGCTCCGCCTTTTGCTCAGCGATGCGAGCCTCAGCCTCGGCGCGATCAACAACCGCAACCTTGACAACCTTGGGCGCCGGAGCCGTCTTCGGAGCTCTCGGAACGACAACCTTTTCCTTCTTTGGCTTGGTCGCCGTCGGGGCCTTCTTCGCCGCCTCGCGCTCCGCGAGCACCGCCGTCGCCTCCTTCGTCGTACCGTCGACAGTCCCCACGCTCGCGCCTTCCGCTTGCATGGAAGCTAAGTAATCGGCATACGCATCCGCGCGCGCCGCATCCGCACCGCTGAGCGTCACGCACACCGCAGCCGCGGCGGCGGCCGCGGCGCGCGCCGCCGTCGCCTCCTCGCCCGCGTCCTCGCCCTTCGCCGCCGCCCGAACCGTCGTCGTCGCTCTCGCCGCGCTTCTTCGCGCCACGCGTCGAGCGCCCGCAACCTATAGACGTAACGCGTAAAACCTTTCGTCAGTCACCCGCTTCCGTACCGCTCAAAAGTA
>Ga0255743_10000480_pt1 | contig 35382 bp, 33 predicted proteins | sample 101ome_19_FD_179950 | JGI IMG/M metagenome (GOLD analysis project Ga0255743, IMG submission 179950) | Coastal salt marsh microbial communities from the Groves Creek Marsh, Skidaway Island, Georgia - 101405AT metaG (version 2) | ecosystem: Environmental > Aquatic > Marine > Intertidal zone >... | reverse complement strand
CAGTCATGCGCGAAAGATGGTGACTGTCTTTCTGTTTGATGAGTTTGAAAATGGGGCAGCCAGAACGACTACCCCTGAGAATGCCCCGTTTCTTATAAAACAGTGATGTTTTCTGCCTGAGGCCCTTTTGCGCCAGACGTGACGTCAAATTCAACTTTTTGCCCTTCAGCTAGCGTTTTGAAGCCACCGCCGCTGATTGCGCTGAAATGTGCGAATACATCAGGGCCTCCTGCTCTTTCAATAAAACCAAATCCTTTTGACTCATTGAACCATTTTACGGTTCCTTCAATTCTTTCTGACATAATAATTTTCCAATAAATAAGATATTACCCACCTCTTAATTTGAGGACAGGCGAGAACGCTTAAACTTGCGAGATACTTAGAGACTACAGAACGAGGTAATACTAGGAAGACTTCGATGAGGACAATAAATAGTGTTCGTTAATTGAAGCGTGGGCAGACTAATCGCACAGCCATCCAATGTCAATGGATTTACATCTTAAATGTGTAGCCAATAAATAGGTCCGCATGCTGAGGACTCAAAGATTGATACAGCTTTTGGGCAGCTAGGTTAGTTGACTCCGCCCCTAACCAAACTTCATCACAATCCTTATCCTTTGCAAGGTTGAAGAAAGTTGACATTAATTTCGTAGCAACGCCCTTTCTACGATAGTCACAACATGTGTCTATCTCATCAACGTATAACCAGGGCCTGTCTGCATAGGGTTTCCATTCAAGGCGTGCGGAAGCAATACCCAAGAGAGTATTTTGACCATCACGTTCTAGGTAACAAGCCAAAAACAATGAGTCCTGCCTCTCTAAATACGCTCTTAGACTCGATTCTGAATAACATTGAATATCATTACCCTCATCCCATGAAGCAGATTTTATATCAAGTGTGAGCTTTTCAAGGTCGTCACTTACTTTAATCTCCTGCACTTCCATATCGTTTAGCAGCAATGTGATTATTGCTCAGTTTCTATCCTTATTCTGTTTCCGCTGACGTGCCTTTCCATTTCAGCGCAGACCCGCCCGTATTCATCGCACAGCGCAATTTTTTGAATCCCGCTAGCGGCGTTGGCAGTCGGGAATAACCCAATCTGATTGATAGTTTGCAGTGTTAGATTAACTGCAATAATCCCAAGCAATATTTTTAACGGCTTATCTTTCATTATTAATCCCCTTTATTGCGTGATTTAGTCGGTAGCAGCACACCCATCTGCCGCTCTAGTTCTTCTTTGCTGGGCTTAGATTCTTCGTCTTCAGGTAGTTCAAAGCGATTCATGTATCGCTGCCATATAAGCCATCCAAGTGCTGCTGGAATCACCAGAACCGCAAATATTAGACCTTCTATTTGTGTACCCATCATAGGTCGTTACTTATGCCGTGTTTTTTTCGCCATAAAATTCATTTTTTTTCAAAATCGGCCCAAGCAAGTCTGGGAAGATACTATTACTTAAAAAGGGCATGAAAGCCCTCCCCGCCCCTTATAATTTGGGCCACCCTGGATAGATAGGGCCTGAGAGATAAACTTTCATTCAGTAGAGTCTTCTGCGACAAGCGAATCAAGGTAGTCAGCCCAGGTCTGCATCATCTCTGTTCTTTCATGAATAAATGTCGTCCTGTTGTAGGTATCACCCATCGGGTCTTTGACCTTGTGGGCAATTTGAAGCTCTATCAACACCGAACGGTAATTCAGTCTCTCCTCAAGGATTGTCCTACCCATCGCTCTGAAACCATGAGGGCAGATTACATCTTTATCAAACCCGAGCGTCCTGAGAGCAGTTCTCACGCCGTTATCGCTCATAGGCCTAGACTTCCCTCGAGCATTAGGAAATACGTATTCACTACCGTTAGAGAAGCGCCTAGCCTGTTCTAATAACTCCATCGCCTGACGGGGAAGTGGCGTAATATGGTCACGACTGGATTTTTGATTAACCGAAGCCCTCACCCACCATGATTTCTCAATATCTATTTCGCTCCAGCGCATAGTCCTTATCTCGCCTGGACGCTGGAATAAGAGGATAGAAAGCCGCAGCGCGATGGCAACGATACCTAGACCACGATAATCCTGGGCAGCCAAGAGTAGACGCCTAAGGTCTTTCGGGTCGGTTAGGGCTGCGTAGTGCCTTACTTTGACTCTTTTGAGTGCTTTGGAGAGACCCAGAGCGGGGTTTCGCTCCAACCTTCCTGTAATCCTTGCATAGTCCAGCACCTGGCTCATCAGCTGACAGGCCCTGTGAGCTATATCAACTGTCCTACGCTCAATTGTACGCAATGCAGAAAGGATTTCAGGCTCCGCAAGCGCAGATACGGGTCGTCTCCCAAGGGGTGGAAATAAGTCTTTCTTAAGGATTCTGAGGCTTCTAGAGCGGTAACTCTCCGATTTGTCGGCCATATGAGTCTCAAACCACTCAGTCGCTATGGCCTCAAAAGTCTCTCCAGCGGCAATATTCTGGGATAGCCGCTTAAGCCTCTTCAATTCTGTAGGGTCTTCCCCCCGAGCAACAACCTCTCTGGCCGCCTGATGCTGAAGTCTGGCATCCGCAAGGCCCACATCTGGATACGTCCCTATTGAAAGGGTCTTTCGCCTGCCAGAAATTGCATAATCATAACGCCAGTATTTCCCCCCATTTGGATGAAGGTATAAATACAGACCACGACCATCGGTCAGCTTCTTTGGTTTATCAGCAGGTTTAGCTCTATCTACTTGAATTGCCGTAAGTTTCTGCAAGGCCCACCCTCAGATTACGGTATATTCAAAGGATAATATGCTATATACCGTAAAATGTACCGAAAAACTTACGGTATATTAGGAGACATCAGGAGACGCAGGAAGATTAAGAAAGGAGTGTAAGATGCTGTTTTTAATCTAAATTAGCATCTTATAAGACGTCATGAGACAAGAAAATGGTCGGGACGACAGGATTTGAACCTGTGACCACCACACCCCCAGTGTGGTGCGCTACCAGACTGCGCTACGCCCCGAAAATGGATTGAAAAGAGAGAGGACCAAGTCCCGCCCTATAACGACTTGATCACCTCTTCCAGTTCTCTGATCAGAGTCTTAATGTCGCCGGAGCTTACCTGTGATGCAGCGACCTCATCAGGGCTGTCGGTCATTTTTTGCCGAGCACCGCCGATTGTATAGCCCTGCTCATAAAGCAAGCTTTTGATTTGCCGAATCAGAATGACGTCCTGTCTTTGATAGTATCGTCGGTTGCCTCGCCGCTTGACAGGCTTGAGCTGGGGGAATTCCGCCTCCCAGTAGCGCAACACATGGGGCTTGACCGCACAGAGCTCGCCAACCTCACCGATGGTGAAATAGCGCTTCGGAGGAATTGGAGGGAGTTCGTCGTTATTCTTCGCTTCCAGCATACCCTTCTACTCTTGCTTTCAGTTTTTGTCCTGGCCGAAAAGTCACTACCCGTCTTGCCTTGATAGGGATTTCCTCGCCAGTTTTTGGGTTACGGCCGGGACGTTGTTTTTTGTCTCTGAGATCAAAGTTCCCGTACCCGGAGAGCTTGACCTGTTCATTACGCTCAAGCGAGAGGCGAATTTCCTCGAAAAACTGCTCTACGACCTCTTTCGCTTCTCGCTTATTGAGACCCAGTTCTTCAAACAGACGCTCGGCCATGTCAGCCTTTGTAAGCGCTCCATCTGCCATATTCATCCCTACCTATTTCCGCAAATCAGCATTAAATTGTTCTTGTAGTGCGTTGACGCAATTACCAATTATTGCAGTTATCTCTTCATCGCTAAGAGTGCGGGAAGGATGTTGCCACGTCAAGCCCAAAGCCACACTTTTTTGGCCTTTAGCGATTGCATCCCCTTGATAAACATCAAATATTCGCAAGTCTGTCAGAAACTCGCCGGCGCTGGCCCTGACCAGATTACTGATAGAGTCGGCAGAGACAGCCTCATCAATCACGATCGCCATGTCGCGCTGCACCTCAGGGTATTTGGACAGTGCGCTGACCTGAGGCATGCGCGCCTCAAGCAGGGAAACGAGACGCAGCTCAAAAACAAATATCGATTGATCTAAACCCAACTTGCGCTGAATCGCCGGGTGCAGCGCGCCGAGGACTCCGACACGCTCACCCTCCGGGTTTCTGATCTCGGCACACTGCCCGGGGTGATAGCCTGACTCGGCTGCCGGGAAGAAACTCAGCTGGCCTGTCTTACCGCCAAGGCCCAACAATACCTCCACATCACCTTTCAGATCATAGAAGTCTGACTGGTCACGGCCATTGGACCAGCTTTTTGGCAGCTGGCTTCCGGCGATCAGTCCACCTACCCGGGCCTCTTGCTGTATCTCCTCTCCATTACGCTGAAAAACCAGACCTGTCTCGAAAAACCTGAGTCGCTCGTGCTGACGATTGGCATTGTGCTGGTAGCTCGACAGCAATCCGGGAAGCAAACTGCTGCGCATCACCCCCATTTCCTCAGAGATCGGATTTTGCAGGGAAACCGCCTGTTGTGAGCCGGTGATCAATTCGGAAAGTGTGGGATCAATAAAGCTGTAGGAGATAATTTCCTGATAGCCAAGCGCCACCAGATGTTCCCGCAAGCGGTTCGTCTCGATGCTTGTCTCTGAGCTCTTCGGGAAGCGCTGAGCGCTGAGACCGGCTGTCTGTGGAATGTTGTCATAGCCGAAAATCCTCGCCAACTCTTCGATCAGATCAGCCTCTATACTGACGTCAAACCGATAGCTCGGCACCCCAACCTCAATAGATTGATTGTCTTGGGCCGTTATGACGAACCCGAGACGCGACAGTATCTCTGCGACCTCCTGAGCACTGATGGTGACGCCGAGATCCTTTTTAATACTCGCAAACCGTAACCTTACCGTGTTGCGTTCAGGCAATGTGCCGATGGCCTCGGTAATCGGCCCGGGCTCTCCACCAACGATATCGAGCAGCAATTCAGTGGCCCGCTCCATGGCTCTGTGCTGCAACTCAAAATCAACGCCTCTCTCATAGCGGTGAGCCGCGTCAGTGTGCAGACCATAAGCGCGCGCCCTTCCGGCAATCGATAGAGGTGCAAAGAAAGCACACTCCAGAAAGACGTGCTCCGTTGCGTCACTCACGGCCGTGGCAAGCCCTCCCATCACGCCTGCCATGGCAACCGGTTTTTCCGCGTCAGCTATCACTAAAGTATCAGCGCTCAGCGCGATTTCCTTGCCGTCAAGCAGGGTGATCGCCTCACCATCATCGGCCATCCTCACGCAAATCTTGCCGGAAAGCTTTTCGAAGTCGAAAGCATGCATCGGCTGACCCAGTTCCATCAGCACAAAATTGGTCACATCAACAATTGGGTCAATGCTGCGCAGTCCGGAGCGCCTGAGCTTTTCCTGCATCCAAAGCGGCGAACAGGCATTCAGCTTTACATTCCGGATCACCCGCCCCAGATAGCGGGGGCAAGCCTCGGTTGCGCTGATGGTGACGGGAAATTCTTCAGTGTGAACAGGCTCCACAGGATTGACGGCAGGCTCGCACACTTCTTTCCGACTGAGCACCCCCACCTCACGCGCGATTCCCCGCATCCCAAGGCAATCACCCCGGTTTGGCGTCAGATCTAACTCAATCATGGAATCAGAAAGCTGAAGGTACGCACGAAAGTCCTGACCTACTGGCGCATCAGACGGAAGCTCCATCAGCCCTTCAGAACTTTCTTCCAGCCCCAACTCTTCGGCCGAACAAAGCATCCCGTGGGATTCCACACCACGCAATTTCGCTTTGGTAATCTTCAGCGGTTTCCTTTGGCCTGTTTCAATGGTAGCGCCGACCGTGGCAAATGGCGCTTTCATCCCCGGCACGACGTTGGGAGCACCGCATACAACCTGTTGCTCATGCTCCCCATCGAAGACCGAACATACGCGGAGCTTGTCAGCATCAGGGTGCTGCGTTACCTGCCTGACCTCAGCAACAATAATCCCGTTAAACTCTCGGGCAACTGGCGCAATTCCATCTACTTCAAGCCCCGCCATGGTTAAACTCGCGGCAAGCTCGTCAGTTGTCAGCCCGGAATCGACCCATTCGCGCAGCCAGCTTTCACTGATAATCATTGTTTACCCTAGTTGAATTGCCTGAGGAAACGAATGTCATTTTCAAAGTAGAGTCTGAGGTCACCCACGCCGTAACGCAGCATCGCCAAACGCTCTACCCCCATACCAAAAGCGAACCCCGAATAGATCTCAGTATTTACACCAGACATTTCAAGAACTTTAGGGTGGACCATTCCGCAACCCATCACCTCGAGCCAGCCAGTGTGGCCACAAATTCGGCACCCTTTCCCTTCGCAGCTTACGCAGCCCATATCGACTTCAGCAGAAGGCTCAGTGAAAGGAAAATAGGACGGACGGAACCTTACCGGCATTTCTACCTCAAAGTAGGCCTGCAGAAATTCGACCACAGTTCCTTTAAGGTCAGCCATGCTCACTGATTCGTCCACCAACAAACCCTCTACCTGGTGAAACATTGGCGTGTGGGTCAGGTCGGAGTCACAGCGATAAACCCGACCCGGACAGATCATTCGAAATGGAGGCTGCCCAGTTTCCATGACGTGAACCTGGACCGGAGAGGTGTGCGTTCGGAGAACGGTGCCGGGACTGACATAAAACGTATCATGCATAGCCCGGGCAGGATGATGCGCCGGAATATTGAGCGCTTCAAAATTATGATAGTCATCTTCGATTTCCGGCCCTTCCGCCACATCATAACCGGCGCCGGCGAAGATCGATTTTATCCGCTCTATGGTCATAGTAATCGGATGCAGCCCGCCCTGACTCTGCCTTCTGCCAGGCAAGGTCACATCAAGCCGACCCGCCTCAAGCTGCTCATTCAAGGCATGGGATATGAGATCGTTTCGCTTGAGTTCGAGAGCTTGCTGGAGATTCTTCTTGGCGAGATTAATCTGCTCTCCGGCCGCCGGCCGCTGTTCAGCGGGGAGTTTGCCCAGTGTCTTCAGAAGATCAGTAAAACTGCCTTTCTTTCCTAAATACTGCACACGCAACGCATCCAGTGACTTCTCATCACTGGCACGCTCTATATCCAGCAGAGCTTCGGCAAGAAGAGCTTCAGAATCGATCATTGGCGGCAGCCAGAATCGGCAGACTTAGGCTGCCAGACTCGCTTTGGCCTGATCGACAATGGCGGTAAAAGCAGGCTTATCGTGAACGGCCAAGTCAGCAAGGACCCGACGATCGATTTCAATGTTCGCTTTTTTCAACCCTGCAATAAGCTGACTGTAGCTCAAGCCATTCTCTCTGGCCTGGGCGTTGATCCGCGTGATCCAAAGGGAGCGGAATACCCGCTTCTTCGCGCGACGATCTCGAAAAGCGTACTGGCCGGCCTTGGTGACCGCCTGCTTGGCGACTCGAAAGACGCGACTGCGCGCTCCATAATAACCCTTGGCCTGCTTGAGGACTTTTTTGTGGCGCCGACTGGCGACCACACCGCGTTTTACTCGGGACATGATTTATCTCCTGACTTTGCTGTTGGATTCAGACTAGATTTCTTTCAGCATGCGCTTCACTGCTGGCACATCGGCCGCATGGACCTCGGTAGTGCCGCGCAGATGTCGCTTACGCTTAGTCGTCTTCTTGGTCAGGATGTGGTTCTTATTCATGCGCTTTCGCTTGAATCCGGAACCGGTTTTCTTGAACCGCTTTGCGGCCCCGCTGTGGGTCTTCAACTTTGACATAGTTTCCTACTCCGCATTTAACGTCAGGGGCAATGCACATCGGTGTGCGCAGCGTTGAACGCCTCTGCCGTCTCATCGCCTGAGCGATGGCTCATTGAATTCTGCCAGATTCAAGCTGTCAGCCTGGCGAAAGTCAGCAATAGCCGCTGGTGTCGCCCGTCTGGCTGGACAATTTTCAATCTGTCAGCGTTTTTTGACCGGTGCCAGTACCATGACTATTTGCCGGCCTTCCATCTTGGGCTCCTGCTCAACAGTGCCGTAGTCTGCCAGATCCTCTCGAATCCTTGACACAAGCTCCTGTCCAAGATGTTGATGGGCAAGTTCCCGGCCTCGGAATCGTAACGAGACCTTGGCCTTATCCCCATCCTCAAGGAAACGAACCAGGTTGCGTAGTTTTACCTGATAGTCTCCTTCTTCCGTCCCTGGTCGAAATTTGACTTCTTTTACCTGAGTACGGCGCTGTTTCTTCTTGTTGGCCGCTTTCTGCTTCTTCAGGTCAAAAATATGTTTGCCATAATCCATGATCTTGCAGACCTTAGGGTCTGCATCCGGTGCGATCATCACCAGATCTAGCTTGGCTTCTTCCGCCGCAGCACGTGCGTCGGCAATCGGAACAATCCCAACTTGCTGGCCGTCTGCTCCGACGAGCCGAACCTCTTCGGCTTCAATAAATTCGTTGATCAGTGGCTTCTTAGCGCTGCTTCTCATCATACGCGCTGACGCTCTGATCCTGTTACTGTGCTAATAGTCACACTCCTTCATCACACAAAACTCCCCTACTGAGTCGCCCGGTTCGCTTCGCTGCGTCCATAGCTGGACACGTCCTGCTGCAAGTGGTCACAGAACGCCTCCAGCGCCATCGTGCCAAGGTCTGCCCCCTCACGCGTCCGGACAGCCACCGTACGGCTCTCCACTTCTTTATCACCCACAATCAGCAGGTAAGGAACCTTCTGCAGCGTGAGCTCGCGGATTTTAAAGCCGATTTTCTCATTTCTCAAGTCCGAAATCGCCCTAAAGCCCTTGTTTTTCAAGGATTCTTCAACTTGTTTGCAATATTCGCCCTGCTTGTCTGTGATGTTGAGAACCGCGACTTGCTGTGGCGCCAGCCACGCCGGCATAGCACCGGCATAATGCTCGATCAACACGCCAATAAACCGCTCAAACGAGCCCAGAATGGCTCTGTGCAGCATTACAGGCGTCTTCCGGCTACTGTCTTCGGCAACGTAGCTCGCACCAAGCCGTTCCGGCAGGAAAAAATCCACCTGAATCGTGCCGCACTGCTGGACCCTGCCCATGCAGTCCTTGAGGGAGTATTCGATCTTCGGACCGTAAAAGGCCCCTTCACCCGGCTGCAACTGCCAGGCAAGTCCGGTAGCCTCAAGTGCATCCTTTAACGCCTGCTCAGCATTATCCCAAAGATCATCCGAACCAACCCGCTTTTCAGGACGCGTCGACAGACGAAGAATGACCTCATCAAAACCGAAGTCTCGGTAGACAGCGAACAGCAACTGCATGAAGTCCGCCACCTCAGACTGGATCTGCTCCTCAGTGCAGAAAATATGACCATCATCCTGCACAAAACTGCGAACCCTCATCAAGCCGTGCATGCTGCCTGAAGGCTCATAGCGGTGGCACGACCCAAATTCTGCCAGCCTCAGAGGCAGATCCCGGTAGCTTTTCAGCCCCTGATTGAACACCTGAATATGGCAGGGGCAGTTCATCGGCTTAATCGCATACATGCGATTGTCAGATTCGACGCTAAACATCTCATCAGAGAATTTGGAAGCGTGGCCGCTTTTTTCCCACAGAGAGTAGTCAACGAGCTGCGGCGTTTTGATTTCTTTATAGTCATTGGCAGCCTGAACCGACTGCATGTAATCCTGAATTACCTGGTAAATAGTCCAGCCATCAGGATGCCAAAAAGGCATACCTGGCGCCTCTTCTTGAAAATGAAAAAGTCCGAGTTGCTTACCCAATTTTCTGTGATCGCGCTTCTCTGCCTCTTCAAGACGCTGCAAATAGAGCTTCAGGTCCTGCTTAGAGCCCCATGCTGTGCCGTATATACGCTGCAGCATCTCATTGTCAGAGTTGCCCCTCCAGTAGGCACCGGCGACACTGGTGAGCTTAAAGGCTTTAAACTTACCTGTGTCTGGTACGTGGGGCCCCCGACAGAGGTCGATGAAATCGCCCTGGCGATAGAATGACAGATCCTCATCACCGGGGATGCTCTCGATGATCTCTACCTTATAGTCTTCCCCCATTTCTCTGAACAGCGAAATTGCTTCGTCGCGCGAAAGCACCGAGCGCTCAACAGGTAAATTTTCCTTGACTATCTCCTGCATGGTTTTTTCAATCGCCGCCAGATCATCCGGCGTAAACGCCCGCTCGAAGGAAAAGTCGTAGAAAAAACCATCCTCAATGACAGGGCCGATCGTTACCTGAGCGCTCGGAAAGAGTCTCTGAACAGCCTGAGCCATCAAGTGCGCGCAGGAATGACGGAGAACCTCGATACCGTCATCGTCCCGCTCAGTCACGATCGCGAGGTCCGCATCATCGTCGATGAGAAAGGAGGTATCGACCAGTTGTCCGTCGACACGCCCGGCCAGAGCCGCTTTGGCTAAGCCGGGTCCAATAGACGCAGCTACGCCGGCAACGGTTACCGGTTGATCAAATTGCCTGGTACTACCATCAGGCAGAGTAATTAAAGGCATGACTCTCGTCCGATCTTTGAGGGCTGGATCCTGCAAGCACGCTGACCCGGCATCTGTGTTTCCGATCAGGGGGTTAGCGAACCGTTCGGCCACTCCGGGACAACATCGTGTAAAGGAGTGGTAGGCACGACCAGATTCGAACTGGTGACCTCTACCATGTCAAGGTAGCGCTCTAACCAACTGAGCTACGCGCCTGTTGCCTGATCAACTCGCAAGCCGAGGAAGCAGAACCGGTTCCCCGGTGCCCTGGGCTCCCGGGCAAAGCGGGCGAATTATACGGAATTACCCCCACCTGTGTCGACGAATTTATCGGAAGAAATGCCACCAAGTCATTGTCTTAGCATACGTTGTTTAAGCTTCGCGATGCGGTCCCGGGTGGCGGCCGCTTCCTCAAAAGCCAGATTCTTAGCCTGCTCATACATCAGGGATTCCTGTTGGGAAATTTCCCTGCGGATTTCTTCCGGATCTGAGAAATCCATTTTGCCATACGCATTCGCCGTTTCCGCCACCGAGCGAGTCGAACGCGGCGAACCTGAGCCCTTGCTGGCATAGGCGCCTTCCATGACATCCAGAATGCGCTTGGTCACCCCTTTCGGGGTAATGTTATGTTCACGATTGTAAGCGAGTTGCGTATCACGTCTGCGATTGGACTCATCCATCGCTCTTTGCATGGACCCGGTGACGGTATCCGCATACAGAATCGCCTTGCCGTTCAGATTTCTGGCCGCCCTGCCAATCGTCTGGATCAATGAACGCTCAGACCGCAGAAATCCTTCTTTGTCTGCGTCAAACACAGCAACCAGCGAAACTTCCGGAATATCGAGTCCTTCCCGCAGCAGATTAATGCCCACCAACACATCAAAGTTCCCCAGCCTGAGGTCCCGGAGGATTTCAGACCTCTCTACTGTATCAATGTCTGAATGAAGATAACGAACCCGGATGCCGTGTTCGGCGAGATAATCGGTCAGATCTTCAGCCATTCGCTTGGTCAGAACCGTAACAAGCACACGCTCATGGTTTGCCACAACCCTGTTAACTTCAGACAGCAAATCATCAACCTGAGATGAAGCGGAACGCACTTCCAATTCCGGGTCAACCAGCCCGGTTGGACGAACCACTTGCCGCACCTGCTGCCCTTCATGCTCAGTCTCATATGGACCGGGAGTGGCAGATACGTAGATTATTTGCGGGGTTAGCGACTCCCACTCTTCAAATCGCAGCGGTCGATTGTCCAACGCTGATGGCAAACGAAAACCGTACTCTACCAACGTTTCTTTACGCGACCGGTCTCCCTTATACATCGCCCCTAGCTGCGGTATCGAAACGTGGGACTCGTCGGCGACGACCAAGGCGTTTTCCGGCAGATAGTCGTAAAGCGTGGGCGGAGGTTCCCCCGCCGCCCTACCCGACAGATAGCGCGAATAATTCTCTATGCCATTGCAGTAGCCCAATTCCTGGATCATCTCCAAATCAAATTTGGTTCTCTGCTCAAGTCGCTGCGCTTCAACCAGTCGATTATTCCCCTGCAACTGCGAAAGGCGCTCCTTGAGTTCATGCCGAATATCGTCCAGCGTACTTAACAGCTTCTCTCGCGGGGTCACATAATGGGATTTCGGAAAGACGGTGAGCCTCGGGACTTCCTTGATCAGCGCTCCGGTCAGAGGGTCAAAATAAGACAGTTTTTCGATCTCATCATCAAACAACTCGATTCGTATTGCATTGCGCTCCGATTCAGCGGGATAAATGTCTATGACATCCCCCCGTACACGATAAGTCGCTCGCCTTAGCTCCATATCATTGCGGGTGTATTGAAGATCCGCGAGCCGCCTCAGTAATTTCCGCTGATCCATCCGGTCACCGCGATCGAGGTGCACTACCATCTGCAAATAAGAGCCCGGATCCCCAAGACCATAGATGGCAGACACAGTGGCGACGACAATAACATCCTGACGCTCGAGCAGCGCTTTTGTTGCCGACAGCCTCATTTGCTCAATGTGATCATTGATGGAAGCATCTTTTTCGATATAAAGATCGGAAGATGGCACATACGCCTCGGGCTGGTAGTAATCATAGTAGGAGACAAAATATTCCACCGCATTGTTGGGGAAAAACTCCTTGAACTCACCATACAGCTGGGCGGCAAGCGTTTTGTTCGGCGCCATGACAAGCGTTGGACGCTGCACCGTCTCGATGACGTTGGCAATGGTGAACGTCTTCCCCGAACCGGTAACACCAAGCAAGGTCTGGGCATGAAGCCCATCGGCCAATCCCTCTACCAGCCTGGCAATTGCGTGTGGCTGATCGCCGGCAGGTTCGAACTTGGATTCCAGAGTAAATAATTTCGACATCGTTTTACTGTTACGCATTGAGCGGAAAAACAGCCTGCACGGGCTCCGCAGCCAGTGAAATCACCAGCAATGGGCGGAATTCTACCATTCCGGAAGACATAAGCCGCCAAGGTTGACCGTGTTATGTTTTCTCATTAGACTACGCGCCTTTTCTGGGATTCGGTCACCACTACGGCCAAAACAGCTGATAATGGCGTTCGGATCACACAGAGAAGATAACTCTGCTGCCCAATAGCTCAATGGTAGAGTAGGTGACTGTTAATCACTTGGTTCCTGGTTCGAGTCCAGGTTGGGCAGCCATTTTCCCAGTTCCCTTCTCTGACCTCTTGATTCTGCCTCCCGGCGCTGACCCTTGGGCGCTGAACCCCACAGCGCTTTCCGTGTTGAGAGACCCCTGTTTACGACGCCCAGCGGCTTGGGTTCTATTCCGAGGCTCCTGCTTCACTTACGCTCTCTCCGCTCCGGCCCCGGGGTTCCTCATTGCCCGCCCCCTATATCAGTGGTTCCGTTCCCGAGATTTAGGGTATAGTGACTGCTCGACCATGACACTCCGGAGAAAGCTTTATGATTCGTTCACTGTTAACAGCACTGATACTGAGCATCAGCACGGCAGCACTCGCTCAGGACAACCCCGTCGTGGTGATGGAGACAAACAAAGGCACGATCCGAATCGAACTGTGGGCGGATAAAGCACCGATCAGTGTCGAGAACTTTCTCCGCTATACAGATAACGAACTTTATGATGGCTTAATCTTCCACAGAGTAATCAACGGCTTCATGATTCAGGGGGGAGGCTTCAACGCCGACATGGTGCAGTTATCGACTTACGAGCCCATTAAAAATGAGGCCAAGTCAAACGTACCCAATAACCGGGGTACTCTGTCCATGGCACGAACCAACGTCGTGGACAGCGCAACCAGCCAGTTTTTTATCAACCTGGTGGACAATGATTTTCTGAATCACACTAACGACACTCCTCGCGGTTTCGGCTACGCGGTGTTCGGAGAGGTGATTGAAGGGATGGAAGTTGTTGACGAAATAGCCGGTGTGGCTACCGGTCGAAGCGGGCCCTACAGCGACGTTCCGACTGAGCCAGTTGTTATTGTTTCAGCGAGAAGAGAGATTTAGCGCGGGGCGTGTTGCCAACGGCAGAGGCGGATTTTACTCGCTTACTTTCTTACTCTCTGACTTATTCTCTGACTTACTCTCTGAAAAGGCGGGTCACTGTGGCTGACTCGCCTTCTTCTATCGATGCTGCGCCGCTGTTACCAGCACCTGCGGCATACTCCTTGGACTGGATATTCCAGAGCGGGTCGCTGATCTCTTCCTTCGGCTCGAATCCATCCACAGCCTCCAGCAAAATCTCTCGGATCTCCGCCAGATTCATTTCCCGGCAGGCCAGCTGCAGCCTGTTCAGCAAATCCTGCAACTCTTCCCAGACCAGAAAATCCTCTTCTGCCCGCATGATCTTCGGATGCTCGGTACCGGTTACCGATTCACCTATCAGCAGTTCTTCGTAAAGCTTTTCCCCCGGGCGCAAGCCGGTGTACTCGATAGCGATATCACCGCGATAGGCGTTCTCGTCCTTGACGTCATAGCCCATCAAATGCACCATCTTTTTAGCCAAATCGACGATACGGATAGGCTCGTTCATATCCAGCACGAAGACATCACCGCCTTTCGCCATAGATCCCGCCTGAATCACGAGTTGAGCTGCTTCCTGGACTGTCATGAAGTAGCGGGTAACCTCCGGATGCGTCACCGTTATTGGGCCACCCGTGCTGATTTGACGCCGGAATAGCGGCACGACCGAACCGGAGGAGCCAAGCACATTACCGAATCGCACCATACTGAACCGGGTCCTGCTGGCCCGCTGGGCCATCGCCTGGAGTACCTGCTCAGCGAATCGCTTTGTTGCCCCCATGAAATTGGTGGGCCTGACCGCCTTGTCAGTAGAGATCAGCACAAAGTTTTTTACGCCGAAGTCCTCTGATGCGCGGGCAGAAGTCAGCGTTCCAAAAATGTTATTTTGCGCCCCTTCAATGATGTTTTTCTCCACCATGGGCACTTGTTTATAGGCTGCCACATGATAAACGGTTTCCACATTGAAGGTTTTGATGGCATTTTCCATGAGCGCTCGATTACAAACCGACCCCAGCAAGGCAACAACCGAAATGTTCTCACCGCCTTCGATTGATTTAAGCTTTTCACGCAATTCAGCTTCGATGGCGTAGAGCCCGTATTCAAAAGCATCCAAAATGATCAACCGAGACGGGTTGATAGTCACAATCTGACGACACAGCTCGGAGCCGATAGAACCACCGGCACCGGTCACCATTACCGCCTGACCGGTTATGCAGGCACCAAGCAATTGTGGGTCAGGTGGCACGATATCTCTCCCGAGAAGGTCTTCGATGTCGATATCTCTGATTTCATCAACCCCAACCTTTCCAGAAACCATATCGAACAGGTCTGGTACCGTTTTCACATGCACCGGCAGATGTTCCAGGCGGTTCAGAATTTCCTTTCGCTCAGCGTGAGTTGCGGACGGGATGGCCAGCAGGATTTGCCTGACGGAATAGGTTTCAATGAGCTCATAGAGTGAATTAGGCGAGTAGACCCTGATGCCATGCACCGAGCTGCCGATCATACGGTGTCCGTCATCCACAAAGGCCACCGGCAAATACTGATCCCCGTTCTGTAGCGCCACAACCAACTGCATGCCAGAACTGCCGGCACCGTAGATAATGATCGGTTCCTTCGGTCGAAAGTTCTGAATCAAGCCTTGGAGGAGTACTTTGACAAAAAACCGGCTCCCACCGATGAGCATCAGAGAGATCATCCAGAAAATGAGCAATACCGAAAAATCAGCGGCAGCCGCTGTCGAAGTAAAGAAATAGGTCGCGGCCAGGAGCACAGTAGCAAAGATCACTGCCTGAAGAATCAGAAAGCCGGCCTGCAACCCCATATACAGCAGTACGATCCGGTATAGGCCAAGACGGGCAAAAAACACGATGCTCAGCGCCGTTGCCAGGGTGAAATAGCCGTAAAATCGTTGCCCTTGTCCGAAGACGTCACCGTCCAGCAGGGCGAATGAAAACGCCAGGGCCATAAAGAGCATCAGCGCATCAGCAGACATCATGAGTGCCTGCTTTAATGACCGAGAAAGAGGTATGGTAGAAATCCGCATGTTGTCTCCTGACCCGTCAGGGCCTGCCCGCGCCTAAGCCCACGGTCAGCATAGCTAAGGGGGCTACAGCAATCAAACTGAAAAGACCTCCTAAACTTGGGTAGAGTACGCTGGCTATCGCCAGCGGGGACAACCAGCAGAGGTTAACCAGTATAGTGGCTATCGTCACTTTACGGTGACTCTGGAATTTTCTGGCGGCATGTTGATACGCATGAGTATTGTGCCCTTCGAACCAGCGATCACCGCGCCAGAACCTGCAAGCCAGAGTCAAGGTCGCATCTACCGCAAAAGTCGCCAATAAAATCAGCCATGTCCAATAGGTCATGACACCGGCCTGCACAGTGAATAACGCCATCAAACCGATGAAAAAGCCCGCAAAACTGCTCCCTACATCACCCATGAAAATTCGCGCAGGATGCCAATTCCAGACAAGAAACCCGGCCGCTGAGGCGCATGCTACGGTGAACAGTACAGATCCGCCGCTTTCTATCCCGCTGATGCCTGTTACCAGCGAAAAGCCGGTCACAAACATCAGCTCTGCGCCGGCCAGGCCATCAATACCGTCCATGAAATTGAACAGATTGGTCAGCCAGACCAGGGCCACAAGGGCAAGGACAAATAAAACAGACTGGTTAAGAAGTGTGAAGAAGCCAAAATCAAGCGCGGGGACTTCACCCAGCCAGAATAGCGACCAGAGCGCAGCGCCAAAATGCAGAGGAATCCGCCACATGGCATGCACATTTTTCAGATCATCGATCAAGCCCACTATGGCGACGGCGTAGGCGCCGAAAAGCGACAGGAAAAGCCCCTTTTCAAGCTGACCCGCGTAAAAAATGAACGTAGAGGCGACAAAAACAGGCAATACGAGCGCCAGTCCACCGCCGATGGGTGTCGGTATGGAATGCGACGATCGAGCCACCGGCTTATCAAGGAAACCGATGTGTAGTGCAGCTGTTCTCAGCAGACCAGTCAGCATGACCGCGGTCCCAAAGCTCACTGCCAGCAAAACCAGGGTATTCATAACAGCTGACCTTGACGCCAACACGATTCAGCGGTCAATTATAGCGTGAATCTCGCGAAAAAATTTTAATATTTCGGGCGCCAAGGTGTTATCCAGAGCGCCCGAAGCAACCAATTTCAGTCGTCAGTGATAAGAATCCTGCCGCTGTTTTTCTCCAAGGTCGCTGCCCCGATACCGGGAACTGCCAGCAATTCCTCTAGTGCACGAAAGCTCCCAAACATTTCCCGGTAAGCCACAATTTCCTTGGCTTTAGCCGGCCCGATACCGGTCAGGGCTGCCGCAATAGTCGCAGCATCTGCTGTATTTATGTCAAGCTGCATTACTTGTTCGGTGGTTTGCTGAGGTCCTTCCGCTGCAGTCGACAGCGAGGGCAACAGCAGTGTACCGAGCAAGCAAAATGTGATCAGGCTCAAGGCCCTAATATCTGTCAGAGTCTTCATACCAATATCCTTATCAGTCATTAGAATTTCAAACGGAGGCACCAACCTCCTTTGTCAAGCGTAGTCGGAAATTCAGCAATCGCCAGCAGCGGCTGAATTAAATTCCCGAAGAGCCTGCGCGGGAGACGTGGCCTGAGTTATCGGCCTTCCCACCACCAGATAAGTGCTGCCCATGGCCACTGCTTCAGCCGGGCCAACCACCCTTTTTTGATCTCCTCTGGCGTCTTCCGTTCGCCGGATACCCGGTGTAATCAAGGCGAATCTGTCGCCGAACCGCTCCCGCAGCAAGGGCGTCTCAGCGGCTGAGCAAACTACCCCATCCAGCCCCGCTTCCGACGTCATCTCCGCCAGGCGAATCACCTGCTCTGCCGGACTACACGAAATCCCCTGCCTGGTGAGATCGTCCTCGGCCAGACTGGTCAGGATGGTCACCGCAATCAGCAACGGCCGGGTGCCGGAAACGACTTCGAGCGCCTCCCGGGCCTCGCTCATCATAGCGACCCCACCGGATGCATGAACGTTTATCATCCAGACGCCCAGCTCAGCAGCGACCCTGACAGCCCCTGCTACGGTATTCGGGATGTCATGAAATTTGAGATCAAGAAAGACATCAAAGCCCATAGCGACCACGCGCCTGACAAAATCTGGCCCCGCAGCTGTGAAGAGCTCTTTGCCAATTTTAACCCTGCAGCTTGCGGGATCTAGTCCGGACAAGAATTGCTCAGCCGCAGCAGCGGTCGGGAAATCCAGAGCAATTATTATTCTCTTTTCAGTCAAGTGAACCCCCTGTATGTGTAGCATGTGACGCTCATAAAACGGACAAACGCCTGCAGTAAAGGATGGCTAGCGGTAAGATCCAACGCCGCTGTGCGCGATCTCGGACTCTGGTAACCGTCAGCGCCCCTTCTCAAGTTTTGGCTGGATACTATCCCACCTGTGACACCCGGGACAAAGCCAGTACAGCTGCCTCGCTTCGTAGCCGCAGTAGCCACACCGGAAACCGGGTTGCTTAGCCAGATGAGCCAGCAGCACCTCACGAATCTTTTCAATATCGCTGAGCATTGCGGGGTCGAATTGATTGGTTTCCACCTCTAGTTCCAGCAACTGAGCGACTCCTGCAAGCGAAGGTTGTGCAGCAAGATGACGGCGAATATATTGAATCGCCCTGTCAGCGCCCTCAGCTTCAGCAATGAGTCGGGAGATAAGCTGAAGCGCAACCGGGTTCGCCTCCTTATCAAGGAAACCATCGAGAACCTGAATCAACTCACCTGAACGGCCAAGCTCGGAATAGCTGGCCGCCATCACATCCACCAACTCTGGGAGAAACTCTGGGCTGTGTTCCGCGATGCGCCTGCATTCCCGAATAGCACCATTGCAATTACCGGATTCATGCTCAAGCCTCGCCGTTAATAAACTCGCCCGGAGATGGTGACGTTGAAACCGGCCCCCTCTTCGCAGCTGCTGACGAGCTTCACCCAACTGCCCTTCGACAAGCAGCCCCTCCGCTATTTCACAGTGATAGTGCACCATCCGCGCATTCCATTCTGCGCTGCGTCGATACGCTGAATGTGAGAGCAATTCTTTTGTACAGGTGATCGCACGGTGCCACTCTTTTTCCAGCTGATAAATACTGACAAGAAGCGGAAGGGCTTCCCATTTCCCTTCAGACTTTCCCTGCGCGAGCTCTTTCAGTAGGCGCTCCGCTCTGTCGAGAAGCCCCCCGGAAATGTAGTCCTTTGCAAGCTGAAGGCGCGCTGCATCTGCCAGCGACGCCTCCAAACCTGAACGGGCTAACAACGCCTGATGCACTTTAATGGCTTTATCGACCTTCCCTCTTCGCCTGAGCAGCGCACCAAGCGCAAGATGCGTCTCCACGGTTTCTCCGTTGACTTCCAAAGCCTTAATGAAGGTATCAATCGCCTCATCGGGCTCGTCGTTGAGCAAGTAATTCAGCCCGGCGAAATATTCGTGAAAAATATCCCTCGTTTGCCGTGGCCGGAATATTATGGAACGTGAACCAGATCGTCCGAGCAACCAGCCTATACAGATCGCGATCAGCAGCAGCGCGTAAAGAGCAACTCCCTCCATCTAGTCGAGATCCCGCAAAGACAAATTACGCAGTTGCTCAACCTCCCGACGGGCGTTTTCAAGGTCTTTAGTCATGCGCTTAAGCTTGGCTCTTGATTTGAGCTGAGAGAAGACATTCAGCCCCAGGAGCAAACCTAACGCTCCCCCAAGTACAAACGCTCCGATTATCCAGGCCGAAACCGGCCGCGGAGCGAAGACGAGAGTACCGAAAGTGATAGTGACTGAATCAGTGTTGAAGTAGGTGAATGTGATTGCAGCGACAAAAACTGACAGCAGAACAAATCCAGACAGCAAGTTGCTTAAATTTCGCATGGCTTGAAGCTTTACGCACTAATTACAGAGCAGGGAGCGCATGGAACGGACATACTTGGCTTGGGTCGAACCGTGCTTTGACGGTTGCCGGTTGATCAGCCAGAGCTGACAGCTCTGGCTGAACTGAGAGAAATCGAACCAGGGCGTTGCCGACGTCAGAAAAAGCTCTCACTCGGCGCGCTCTCACTGAGCATGCTTTCGTTCACCCTGTCTCGGAGTTCCTTTCCGGGTTTGAAATGGGGTACGTATTTTCCACTCAGAGCAACGGGAGTACCGGTCTTCGGATTCCGCCCGATCCGCGGTACCCGATAGTGCAGTGAGAAACTGCCGAAACCTCGAATCTCAATCCGGCCACCGTCAGACAATACCTGAGACATATATTCAAGCACTGCTTTCACCGCCAACTCGACGTCCTTGGAGGATAACTGAGTTTGTTTTTCCGCAATGCGTTCAATCAGCTCAGACTTCGTCATTGTTATCCTCCTGCCCCGGTCGCCGGCTCTGCTGTTATGGCCGGCTTTTCAGCCTAGACTATCAGAACGTAAACTCTTGTAACAACTAGTTTTTATCCATTTCAGCCTTAATCAAATCACCGATGGTTCCCGGTGAGACGTCAGCGGCATCGGAGTTCTTATGCTCCTGAATCGCTGCTTTTTCATCGTCAATCTCGATCGCTTTGATAGACAGGCTGAGCGCTCGGTTTTTCCGGTCAACACTGACCACCTTAACCTCGACTTCTTCACCCTCTTTCAAGGCATTGCGGGCATCCTCGACCTTGTCACGACTGATTTCTGACGCGCGCAGGATACCTTCAACGCCATCAGCCAAGGTCAGAACTGCCGTCTTGGCATCTACCGACACCACAGTACCCTTGACGATACTGCCTTTTTCGAACTGACCGACGTAGTCCGTAAAGGGATCTTCTTCCAGCTGCTTGATACCCAGCGAGATTCTCTCGCGCTCCGGGTCTATCGACAGGATAACCGTTTCGATCTCATCGCCCTTGGTGTAGTTGCGAACAGCCTCTTCCCCCGCCTCATCCCACGAAATGTCAGACAGGTGAACGAGTCCGTCTATATTGCCGTCAAGACCAATGAAAATACCAAAGTCGGTGATTGACTTAATGCTGCCGGAAATCTTGTCACCCTTTTGAAATCTTTCGGCAAAACCGTCCCAAGGATTCTGGAAACACTGCTTGATACCGAGCGATATCCGGCGACGCTCTTCATCAATGTCCAGCACCATGACGTCGATCTCATCGCCTAACTGAACTACCTTGGAAGGGTGGATGTTTTTGTTTGTCCAGTCCATTTCTGACACATGGACCAGGCCCTCAACCCCTTCTTCCAATTCGGCAAAACAGCCGTAATCGGTTAGATTGGTCACAACAGCCTTGACCCTTGAATGCTCCGGATAGCGGGCCTTGATAGCAACCCAGGGATCCTCTCCCAGTTGCTTGAGACCGAGGGAGACGCGATTGCGCTCGCGGTCGTACTTGAGCACTTTTACATCGATCTCGTCACCGACGTTGACGATTTCACTCGGGTGCTTGATCCGCTTCCACGACATATCCGTGATATGCAACAAGCCGTCCACGCCTCCGAGATCAACAAACGCGCCATAGTCGGTGAGGTTCTTGACAATGCCCTTAACCGACATACCTTCCTGCAGCTTTTCGAGCAGCGCATCACGTTCTTCGCTGCTGACAGACTCCAGCACTGCTCTGCGCGATACCACCACGTTATTGCGCTTTCGATCCAGTTTGATCAGGCGGAACTCCAGTTCCTGCCCCTCGAGATGCAGCGTATCGCGAACCGGTCTTACATCGACCAGAGACCCGGGCAAGAATGCTCTGATGTTGTTAAGGTCGACCGTGAAACCGCCCTTGACTTTGCCGTTGATCACGCCGGTAACAATGTCATTTTTCTCATGCGCAGCTTCCAACTCCATCCAGGATTCGGCGCGTTTCGCCTTCTCTCGCGATAGGCGGGTTTCACCGAAGCCGTCTTCCACTGTCTCTAGCGCGACTTTGACTTCATCACCGACTGCCAGAGCGAGATTTCCCTGCTCATCCAGGAACTGATTGCGGGGTATGACCCCTTCTGATTTCAACCCTGCATGGACGGTGACCCAGTCACTGTCTATGTCGATCACGGTGCCGGTGACGATGGCACCGGGCGTCATGTCGACTTGTTTCAGGCTTTGTTCAAATAGTTCTGCAAAATTCTCGCTCATTAATATTTTCCATTAAATCAGATGGTTGCAAATGTTTTCTAGAAAATTTGAAACGCTTGCTAACCTCTCCCGTGGTCCAGTCACCAAGGGGTTATTACAAAAACATCTCCGCGCACCAGACTGGTACAGGTAATGCGGAGATACCAAAAACAGTTTTGCGAAACTCGGTTAGGATTCGCGCGAGAGCGCTGCCGTAACCCATCCGAGAACCTGCTCCATGACTTCTGAGCGGTCCAGCTCCGTGGTGTCAATCACGATTGCATCGCCGGCAGGCTGCATCGGAGAAACCGAGCGACTGCGATCGCGCTTATCGCGCTCGTCGAGCTCCCGCAAAAGGGCGGGGAATATAGCATCAATTCCCTTATCTAACAACTGCTTATAGCGCCTTTGCGCGCGCGCCTCGGTGCTGGCAGTGAGAAAGAACTTCGCACATGCGTCGGGAAACACCACGGTTCCCATGTCCCTGCCGTCCGCAACCAAACCGGGGCTCTGCCGAAAAGCCAATTGTCGGTCGAGCAGCGCTTCCCGCGCGGCCGGAATGGCGCCTACTTTTGAAGCCATATCACTGCCAAGGTCGGTTCGAATCACAATGGAGACATCTTCTCCATCAAGCGCAACGCTGCCGGCACCATGCAGACCAAATTGAATGTCCAGATTCCGAGCAAATTGCGCGATCACTTCGGGCTCATCGAGACTCAAACCGGCTCTGGCAACTGCCACACCCAGAATCCGATAGAGCGATCCACTGTCAAGCAGATGAAAATCGAGGTGAGCCGCGAGCGAGGCCGCCAGTGTTCCTTTGCCAGTCGCTGACGGTCCGTCGATTGTAATGACCGGAATATCTATATTATTCAATCATTTATCTCTTCTATATTAAGTCCGGCTTGAGCTGCGATAGCCACAAAACCAGGAAATGATGTCGCCACGTTTTGACATTGCTTGATAGTGATTTCGGATTCCGCTCGCAGTGACGCCACCGCGAATGCCATCGCGATTCGGTGATCTCCGTGACTGTCAATTGTCGCTCCACCCAGTACTGACGCGCCGTCAATGGCAATGCCGTCTTCAAAGGTCTCCACGCTGACCCCCAATTGCCGCAATCCGGTTGCCATGACTTCAATGCGGTCGCTCTCCTTGACCCTCAGCTCTTCAGCGCCCCGAAGCACTGTTCGCCCATCAGCGCAGGCCGCAGCAACAAACAGCGCCGGAAACTCATCTATTGCGAGAGGCACCAGAGCGGGATCGATCTCGATACCGGCCAATGGGGCATAACGAATGCTGATGTCAGCTACTGGCTCACCGCCCACCTCACATTCACTCTCGAGACTCAGATCGGCGCCCATTTGTCTGAGAATCTCAAGCACGCCGGTTCGCGTCGGATTGACACCGACATGGTGAAGGGTCAGCCGCGCACCGGGCGTAATGGCCGCTGCCACCAGAAAGAAGGCGGCAGAAGAGATATCCGCCGGCACATCGATGCTTGTTGCTCGCAGCGAGCCACCACCGTAGAGCGAGACGTCCGGTTCCGGATAGCCCCCCTCAAGCTCATAGCCAAAACCGCGGAGCATCCGCTCAGTATGGTCCCGACAGATCGCCGGTTCAGTCACCCGGGTCGTCCCCTCAGCAAAGAGTCCGGCCAGGAGCAAACTGGACTTAACCTGGGCGCTGGCGACCGGCATGTCATAGTCAATCCCTTTCAAATCAGCACCGCTGATCTGCAAAGGCGGAGTGCCAGCGGCAGTCATCTCGATAGTCGCCCCCATGTCTGTTAGCGGCTTCACAATCCGGTTCATAGGCCGCGCGCTCAGGGATTCATCGCCGGTCAGACGCGACTCAAATGGCTGAGCTGCCAGCAGCCCCGCCAATAACCGCAGGGCCGTCCCGCTGTTTCCCATATAAAGGGGAGCCCGCGGCGCTTTTAATCCCTGCATGCCAACCCCGTATATCGTCAGTTTTCCGGAATCTGGTCCGACGATCGTGACACCCATCTCTCTGAAGGCTGCCACGGTATTCATGGCGTCCTCGCCTTCGAGGAAACCTTCTACCCGGGTCACGCCCTTTGCGAGCGAGCCAAAGATTACCGCTCTGTGTGACATTGATTTGTCCCCCGGGACCCTGAGGGCTCCAGAGATTGAGCCACCGGGCCTGAGCCGGTAGCTTTTCGCGTCATTAGTCATTGCCGTTGCTCGTGATAAGTCCTGCTGATGAACGATGAAATTGTCCCTTGTGTCTTTTGCCCGCTGGAAGAGGAACTTTAAGTCCTGCCCCTGCCGGCGCACGACCAGTTGCTTTAAGTCTTCGAGGTATTCGATGTACTGTGTCAGGATAGCCGCCGTTGCGTCTGCGTTAGCGACAGCAATATCCGACCACATCTGTGCATTGCTTGAAGCAATGCGACTGAAATCGGCAAATCCTCCTGCCGCATAACGAAACACCTCTTCGCTGGCATCCTGATGAAGTAGCAGATCAACGATTGAATAGGCCAGCAGATGAGGAAGATGACTCGTTGCAGCAAGCACTTCATCGTGCCTCTCAGGCCCCATTCCCAAGACCTCTGCGCCCAGTGCCCGCCACATCAGATGAATTTCCGCCACTGCTGATGCTGTGTTGTCTGCGTGCGGGGTCAAAATGACACGGCGCCCTTCGAACAGCCCGGATTTTGCCGACACATAACCACTTTTTTCCGAACCAGCTATCGGATGCCCTGGGACAAACCGGGCTGTAAGGCTGGCTTCGTGGTCAGCGAGGCTGGCCAGGACATGAGATTTGACACTACCGACATCGGTAAATACCGCGTCGGGCTTGCCATGCTTCTGCAACAGGGTCAGGTACTCCGGAATAGCCAGCGGAGGCATGGCGAGGACAACAAGGTCAGCAGCAGCAATAACCTCTTCGGCACTGCCTGCGCCGGTCAGAGTCCCCTCATTTCTCGCGCGCTTCAGGGCGTGCTTGTCGGGATCTGCCGCGAGGATGTCGAGCTCCGGAAATTTCCTGCGAAGACCCAGCGCGATGCTGCCACCGATCATCCCAAGCCCGATAACCGCTACTGTTTGACTCTTCAGCAGAGCAAGCTGAGGCTCCTCCGGCCCGTTCTGACTGATCCTCGCCGGCGCCCCTGAGAGGTTATTTGTGCTGTCCGGTGTCGCCTGGTTAAAGGCTGGATAAGACCCGAGAACTTTGATCTCTTCCGTGCAGGTTTTCAGTCTGTCAAACAGCAACGCGATTTTCTGGTCGTCCACATGACCTTCAAAATCAATAAAGAAGACATAGGCCCAAGCCTTTCTCTTCGACGGGCGTGAATCAATTTTCGACAGACTGATCTGCAGCTGCTGGAAAGGCTCGAGCAACCGAAACAGCGCCCCCGGTTCGTTGCGGGTAGACACCAGAATACTGGTTTTATCGACCCCTGAAGGAGCCGCTCTCGCCTGCTGCAACACAACGAATCGTGTTCTGTTATCTTGATTGTCCTGAATACCGCGAGCCCGAATATTGAGATTATAGGCTTCTGCTGCCAGATTCCCGGCAATGGCCGCTATGCCACCATCTTCGCTAACACGGCTCGCGGCCTCTGCATTGCTCGTGCACTCGAGCAGTTCAGCCTCAGGGCAATTGCTCCGAATCCAGTTCCGGCATTGCGCCAATGACTGCTTATGAGAGGCAATGACCTTCACGGTCATTTGCGCCGCCTGCTTTGGCACGAGCAGGTTATGCTCAATATTGATTACTTCTTCACCGACAATCGACAGCTCAGTTTCGATCAGGCAGTCCTGCGTGTTATTAACCGGGCCCTCAGTGGAGTTTTCAATCGGCACCAGACCACAGTCGGCCTGGCCCTGCGCCACAGCGGCAAAGACATCGTCGATAGTACTGCAGGCAAGCTGTTCGCACTCAGCCCCAAAACGGCCGATCACGGCAGCCTGCGAAAAAGTCCCTGGCGGGCCGAGGTAAGCAATTTTTTGAGGCTTGTAAGTCATACTGGCCGGAGAATGGTTAGAATCTTGGGAGTCTCTGTAAATTAGCGGAAAAGAATCTACGTCTGAGCTGACAGCTAATGACTCTCGCGCGGATGTCTTAACGAGCTAGCACTTCGGTAGAAGCCGAGGTCAGCTTACCCTTGAGCGTCCCCGGCATCGTCCGATTCACGATTTTCCGCTGCGGGCTGCGAGTCTTCTGCCTCATGGACTTCCGACAGCGTTTCCTCAGGATCCTGAACGGCTTCCAGGCCGACCAGTTTCTCACCGTCTTTCAGCCTTATCAGACGCACCCCTTGAGTATTTCTTCCCTGAACCGAAACTTCATCAACCCTCGTGCGCACCAGCGTACCTTTATCTGAGATAAGCATGATCTCATCGCCGTCAGCGACTTGGGCAGCACCAACAATCGGCCCGTTTCTGTCACTCGCCTGCATCGCAATGACCCCCTGACCACCGCGGCCATATACGGGAAATTCATCGCTTCTGGTGCGCTTACCATACCCATTTTCACTCACCGACAGAATGCACTGATCTGAATCGGGAATAATCAGCGCGATCATGCGGAACCCGTCGCTCATTTTGATCCCGCGTACGCCTCTCGCAGTTCGGCCCATCGGCCTGACATCGGCCTCAGAAAACCGGATGGCTTTCCCGCTGCTGCTGACCAACATCACGTCCTGTTCACCGTCGGTGATGGCAGTCCCAACCAGTTCATCACCCTCGTCCAACTCAATCGCCCGCAGCCCCACACTTCGCTGGCGCGCAAAGTTGGTCAGCGCGGTCTTTTTCACTGTTCCATTTGACGTTGCCATGAATACGAAGTGCTCATTGGTGTACTCGCTCACCGGCAACATACTGGTAATACGTTCATCGTCCTCTAGAGGCAACAGATTGACCAGAGGCTTGCCCCTGGAGGTCCGACTTGCTACCGGTATTTGATAGACCTTGATCCAGTACACCTTACCAACGCTGCTAAAGCACAGCAGTGTGTCGTGCGTATTGGCTATCAGCAAATGCTCAACAAAGTCTTCATCTTTGACACTCGCCGCCGCTTTCCCCATCCCCCCTCTACGCTGTGCAGTGTAGTCCGCCAGCGGCTGGGTCTTGGCATATCCGGCCTGGGATATGGTCACGACACGGTCTTCTTCCGAAATCAGGTCCTCAACCGTAAGATCCTGCTGAGAACCGATAATCTCAGTGCGCCGGTCATCGCCATATTCTGAACTGACCGCTTCCAGCTCTTCCCTGACCACAGAGAGCAGGCGCGGTTCATGCCCGAGGATGTCGAGATAATCGGCAATTTGCTTGAGCAGCTCTTTATAGTCATTAATGAGCTTCTCATGCTCAAGACCTGTCAGCCGGTGCAGTCGTAAATCCAAGATTGCCTGTGCCTGCTCAGGGGAGAGCATATAGTCTCCCCCGTTGAGCCCATAGCACGCATCCAAGCCGTCTGGCCTGCAGGCATCCGGGCCGGCTTCGCCGAGCATTTCGAGTACGCTGGCGGAATTCCAGGCTCGCGCTACCAGCTTTTCTTTGGCTTCTGAGGCGGAAGGGGAGGTTTTGATCAATTCGATCACTGCATCAATATTAGCTAACGCCACAGCAAGACCTTCCAGGACGTGACCCCGCTCCCGGGCCTTACGCAACAGATAGGTCGTTCTGCGAGAGATCACCTCGCGCCGATGCCTGAGAAAAGACTCAAGGACTTCCTTCAGATTCAGCAGGCGCGGCTGTCCATCAACAAGAGCCACCATATTAATGCCGAACACAGATTGCATCTGGGTCTGAGCGTAGAGATTGTTGAGCACAACATCGCCGATTTCTCCGCGCCGTAATTCGATGACAATCCTCAGACCATCCTTGTCTGATTCGTCTCGGAGTTCAGTAATGCCTTCGAGCTTTTTCTCTTTGACCAATTCTGCAATTCGCTCGATCAGCTTTGACTTGTTCAGCTGATAGGGAATCTCAGTGACTACGATGGTCTGCTTACCGCTTTTCTCATCCTCAATAATCTCGGCCTTGGCGCGCACGTAAATGCGCCCCCGGCCGGTCCGATAGGCCTGTATGATTCCCGCTTTACCATTGATAATCCCGGCAGTTGGAAAATCCGGCCCCGAGATATGCTCCATCAACGCATCTATTTCGCAGTCAGGATCATCAAGAAGGGCAATCGCTCCGCTGATAACTTCGCGCAAATTGTGCGGAGGAATATTGGTTGCCATCCCAACCGCAATACCGGACGAACCGTTAACCAGCAGGTTGGGAATCTGGGTGGGCAACACATCGGGAATGTCTTCGGTGCCGTCATAATTCGGAGAAAAATCAACTGTCTCTTTATCAAGATCCGCCAGCAGGTCATGAGCAATCCTTGCCATACGAATCTCGGTGTATCGCATGGCTGCGGCAGCATCCCCATCGATAGAACCGAAATTGCCCTGCCCGTCTACCAAGGGATAGCGTAACGAGAAATCCTGCGCCATTCGCACAATCGTGTCATAGACTGCGCTATCACCATGGGGGTGATATTTACCAATCACATCGCCGACGACGCGAGCGGACTTTTTATAGGGCTTGTTGAAGTCGTTCGACAACACATTCATCGCAAACAGCACCCGGCGATGTACAGGCTTCAATCCGTCCCTGACATCCGGCAAAGCCCGCCCTACAATTACGCTCATGGCATAGGCGAGATAGGATTCCCGCATCTCACTTTCAAGTGCGACCGGAGACACCTGTTTGGCAAATTCAGACATGCTTTAGAGATTCCCTAGCAATTTACGCTTTGAACGCGTCTGTTAAAACAAGGAGGCGGCTGACTCAGTTTTGGCGGCTTGCACCGCTCAATGAACACTGAGACATCATTTGCGGCCGACAGATCGGCACGGTACAAACGGTTTTTTCAACACCCCGGTAAGCCGTTTTTATTATCGGAACTTTTGCCCCGTATCGCCTGATGCGAGAGGCTCCAGGAACCGCTCAAATGTGCCACTATGATACCACATCCGCATCCCTGATTGACACTGTTTCGCCGGTTTTTTGACAATAATTACACTATAGTTTTCAGTAGCTTATCGCTCAGCTAAAAGCGTAATCCGAAGCGCGCGTTTTTCGTTGCAAAGCGCTATAATCTCGACGTTGTTTCCGCTGCATGAATCCCTCATCCAGGCTCAAAAAACAGGGAGGTTTGAGCATTGAACCCGACTAACCAAGCCGAAGCCGACCTCATCATTGAGGCCGCTTACGTGATACCCGTTACTCCCCGCGGACAGATTCTCAGAGATCACGCCCTTGTTGTGAACAACAAACGCATCACCGGTATCGTCCCGTCTTGCGACATCAGTGACTGCCGCGCCAAAAAGAGCATCAACCTGCCCAATCATGTCCTGATGCCGGGCTTCGTCAATGCACATGGTCACATCTCAATGTCTCTGTTTCGCGGACTGGCTGATGACATTCCGCTTCAGGAGTGGCTGGAGACCCGAATCTGGCCTTTGGAAAGCAAGTACGTAGACAGAGAATTCGTCCGCGACGGTGCCATGCTGGCGTTGGCTGAAATGATTTCGACCGGCACAACCTGTTTCGCGGATATGTATTTTTATGCAGACGAGGTTGCAGCGGTCGCACATGAAACGAACATGAGGGCGCAATTGGCCAGCCCGGTGCTCGATTTTCCGACCGCGTGGGCTCAGAACGCAGATGAATATATCAACAAAGCCACACAAATCCATGACGATTATCGATCAAACGACCTGATCAGCACTGCCTTTGGGCCGCACGCACCCTATACCGTGTCGGATGAACCGCTCACACGGATTGCCGCGCTGGCCGAGGAACTGGACGTGCCGATCCATATGCATCTTCATGAAAATGCGCAGGAGGTCGCTGACGCAGAAGCCACCGATGGACGGCGCCCCCTGCAAAGACTGCGGGATCTTGACATTGTCAGCCCGAGGCTGCTCTGTGTGCATGCAACGCAACTACTGCCAGAAGAAATCACGTTGCTTGCCACGCACGGCGCCAGTGTTATCCACTGCCCTTCCTCAAACATGAAACTGGCCAGCGGTTTTTGTCAGGTCGATCAACTCCTGAAACAGGGAGTGAATGTGGCCCTGGGGACGGATGGCGCAGCAAGCAACAACGATCTGGATATGTTTGGTGAAATGCATCTGATGGCAATGATCGCCAAAGCAGTCGCCCAGGACGCCGCTGCGGTGAACGCGCAACAGGCACTGGAAATTGCGACCTTAAATGGGGCCAAGGCACTCGGGCTTGATAACGAGATTGGCAGCCTAGAAATAGGCAAGTACGCAGATGTCTGCGCGGTTTCACTCGCCCCACTTAGCATGACGCCGGTCAATAATCCGCTTTCACATCTTGTCTATGCAAGTAATGGCAGTTACGTGAGCCACGTTTGGGTAGGCGGAACGCCCCTGCTGACAGATGGTGAACTGCAAACCCTTGATCTGTCGTTAATCAGGGACCGGGCACAACATTGGCAGGGCCAATTTTTGTCTCAGTAAGCCACAGGTTGTAGTCAATGAAAAACGTCGACGATCTTGAAATCCGCAAGTTTGAGGCTCTCGCTTCTCGCTGGTGGGATCCAAACAGCGAATTCAAACCGCTGCACGATATCAACCCTCTCAGGGTGAATTACATCAGCCAGCACATCAATCTGGCGGAGAAGCGGGTTCTGGACATCGGTTGCGGTGGAGGCATCCTGGCCGAAGCACTGGCCCACCATGGCGCAACAGTCACCGCGATCGATAAAGCTGAAGCCTCGCTGTCGGTCGCGAAGCTGCATTTGCTTGAGAGCCAGCTGGACATATCCTATCTGGACAGCACAGCAGAAGAGTTTGCAGAAGCTCAACCGGCACAGTTTGATGTGGTTACCTGCCTTGAAATGCTCGAGCACGTGCCGGACCCCTCATCGGTGGTTGCCGCCTGCCAGCGACTCGTCAAACCGGGCGGCTTGGTCTTTTTTTCTACCATTAATCGAAACCCGAAATCCTATCTGTTTGCCATTATCGGCGCAGAGTATCTGTTGAATTTGTTGCCCAGGGGAACGCACGACTACGCCAAGCTGATCAAACCCTCAGAACTGGCCACCTGGTCCCGGCAAGCCCATCTCACCCTCAGAGATCAAATCGGTATGGGCTACAACCCTCTGACCAAAAAATATTTTCTGCAAAACAGCTTGGATGTGAATTATCTGGCCTGCTACGAAAAACCCGCGGCTTAGTCATGGAATTAGATACCTCCATCGAATGCGTGTTGTTCGACCTTGACGGCACACTCATTGATACCGCACCGGATTTTGTTAAGACTTTAAGCCGACTTACCACAGAGAATAACCAGCCGCCAGTGACTGACTTGCGGATTCAGCAGACCGTCTCAGACGGCGCTCGCGCTCTGGTTAAACTCGGGTTCGGCATTGAGGAACATGACGACCGCTTTGCCGCTCTGAATCAGCGTCTGCTGAATTTGTATCTCGAACAATTGTCTGATACAGAGGCAACTCTTTACCCGGGACTCTCCTGCCTGCTCGAAAAATTGGAAGCCGCCGGCATTCCTTGGGGGATTGTCACCAACAAACCCGAGATATATTCACTAAAGCTGCTGGACAAGCTGGATCTGCTCTCACGCTGCGGCGTTCTGATCTGCCCTGACCACGTAAGCGAGCGGAAACCCCACCCCGAACCCATCTTTTTAGCCTGCGACCGTCTGTCCTGCAGCACCGAACGCACTGTCTATCTGGGTGACCACATTCGCGACATACAAGCCGCCAAAAATGCGGACGTGATTGCTGTCGCGGCCGCATATGGCTACCTGTCTGCTGAGGCAAAAGTTGAAGAATGGCCAGCAGACTTTATATTAAGGTCTTCCGAACAAGCGCTACCTCTGCTGAATACCCTAAAATTCGCCTGATAGTAGACAAAAAGGGCCTCTTATATGTTCGAGTATCACCCTTCTTCCCAGCATCTGGCCGGCAAAAAAATTCTGATTACCGGAGCCAGCGATGGTATTGGCCGGGCTAATGCCATCTGCTTTGCTGAACACGGTGCAGAGTTGCTTCTATTGGGGCGCAATCAGGAAAAACTGGAACAGCTGTTCGACGAAATTGAAGAAAAATCCCCGAGCAAGGTCACAATTCATCCGATGGATTTCGCCAAGGCAAGAGCCGAGGACTACTCAGGCCTCGCTGACTCTTTAGATAAGCACTTTCCGGTGATTGATGGTCTGATCCATAACGCTGCACAGCTCGGGACGCTGTGTCCGGTCGAATACTACCCGGATAACGACTGGGAAACGTTGATCAACGTCAACCTGAACGCCGTTTTTCATCTGACAAAAGCCGCAATGCCTTCGCTGAAGCGTTCTGAGGATGCCCGCCTGCTGTTCATCTCTTCCAGCGTTGGACGGAAAGGCCGCGCTTACTGGGGTGGCTACGGGGTCTCCAAGTTCGCGCTGGAAGGTCTCATGCAAACACTGGCTGATGAACTGTCCTCAACCTCGAACATACGGGTTAACAGCCTGAATCCGGGTGGTACAAGAACCGCGATGCGACAGGCAGCCTATCCTGCCGAAGACCCCCACTCTCAGCCCGAAGCAGAGAGTTTGATGCCCGTCTACCTCTACCTGCTCGGTCCTGAGGCCGCCCATATTCATGGGCAGGCATTGGATGCCAGGGATTTCGACCCCAGCACATTAAACACGGTAGAGGGCACTTAGGTCAGTTCAGCCAGCAAAAACAAGAAGAGAAGGTTCTCCCGGGAAGCTGACATCACACAGAAGCTTACAGGCAAACAGACTGCGGCAGGGGTCATGTAAGCATTTTCACGAGCTTATCGATTTCCGGCTTAGCCAACTCCTGAAACTGCCCGCGCTTGACTGAACTCGGTATGAAAATCGGACCGAACCGCACCCGTTTCAGGCGGCTCACCTTCAGCCCTTGCGATTCCCACAGCTTCCTGACTTCCCGATTGCGACCTTCCATCAGCACAACGTGATACCACTGATTGATCCCTTCCCCGCCATAGTGCTGGATGTCGGTAAATCTGCACAGGTGGTCATCGATCATCACCCCGGCATGCATCGCCTGCACCATTTCCGGCGACACTTCACCCATGACTCGAACCGCATACTCACGCTCTATTTGTGAGCGGGGGTGCGTCAGTCGATTGGCCAGTTCCCCGTCAGTCGTAAAGAGCAACAGACCACTGGTATTGATATCCAGGCGACCAATCGATACCCAGCGACCGTGCCTGAGCGGTGGCAGCTTGTCGAATACCGTCGGTCGGCCCTCCGGATCTTTCCGGGTGCTGATTTCATCTTCAGGCTTGTTGTAGAGAATAACCCGGCGGGAATCCCGTGTTTTTTGCTGAGGAGCAAGGCGTTTGCCGTCGACAGTTACTTTGTCTGAATCGTCTACCCGATCACCCACGGTCGCGATCTGGCCGTTAACCTTGACCCTGCCTGCCGCAATCCAGCGCTCCAACTCGCGCCTTGACCCAAAGCCAGCGCGCGCGAGCACCTTTTGTAGTTTTTCACTCATGGGTAACCAAACCGTGTTGCTATGTTCTCAGAACCCGGGTGGGACTGCCCTCTCCCAGCGACTACTCTCCCGCAACCGGCTCGTCAGAGTCTGACTCTGCTGCTGGCTCATCGCTGTCTTCAGACACCGCCTCAGCTGCAGAGGGTGCGGGGTGTGCCTCGCCCCCCGTGACCGCCTGCGGATCCCCGGCGAGATCATGATCATCATGCGGGCCGGATCTTTCAGATTCAGGAAGGTCTTCTCTACTCGGTGAGGCACCGAGGATATCGCCGTCGGCCTCATCGTCTGCTGGCGCAACAGGTGTTCCTTCGGCGGTCTGCTCTGAATCAGCAGGCTGTTCGGCAGGCTGCGTCGCTGGCTCCGGAACCACCTCGTCCTCTGAATCGGAATCTGCTTCTTCGCCAAGAAGGCTTTCCGGCATTCCCATCCTGAGAATTTCATCAAGCGGTTTTTTTGACAACTCGAGCGCTTCCTCCTCCGCCAGAAGTTGTGCGCGCTCCGCGTCGCTCTGCTCGAAACTCGCTTCGTCAGTAACTTCCTCCGGCAGGTCTATCACTCGCTGCTGCGCCAGTTCATCTGCGAGATCCAACTCCTGCTCAGATTGAGACAACTCTTTGATCTCAGATAACGGTGGTAATTCTTGCAGGCTTTTAAGATTGAAATAATCCAGAAACTGTTTGGTTGTCGCAAACATGGCGGGCCTACCCGGAACGTCTCTGTGACCGACCACCCGAATCCATTCTCTGTCTAGAAGTGTGCGTATGATATTCGCACTTACTGCGACACCCCGTATCTCTTCGATGTCACCCCGGGTGATAGGCTGGCGATAGGCAACAAGTGCCAGCGTTTCCAGGAGCGCGCGGGTGTAACGGGGAGGACGCTCCTCCCACAGCTTTGCGACCCACTCACTGAGATCTTGCTTGACCTGAAACCGGTAGCCTGAAGCAACCTGTTTCAGCTCAAATCCCCGATCATTACAGTCCTCAGAAATTGCCTGCATCACCTGCTTCAGTTCATCCCGGTCGGGCTGCTCACTTTTCTCGAACACTGCAATGATATTGTCCAGAGTCAGCGGTCTTCCGGCGGCAAGAAGGCAACCTTCAACGATCATCTTAACTTTGTTGTCTACGTCACTCATGCGAAGTCTATGTAAAATTCACTAACCCCGAGATTTAATATGGATCGGGCCGAAGGGGTCTGACTGCACGATCTCCACCAACGAATCTTTCAACAATTCCATGACGGCGAGAAAGGTCACAACGACACCCAGCCTGCCCTCCGCTTTGACCAGTAGCGCAACCAGCGGCATGAATTTATGCTCGGAGACCTTGTCCAGGATTTCCGACATTTTTTCCCGGGTCGACAGAGTTTCGAATTGAATGTGGTGGTGCTCAAACATGTCTGCCCGAGTCAGGACGCGCGACAGGCACAGGAGAATTTCCTCTAGCCTGACTTCCGGGTCCGGCGTGACTCTCTCGATCTCAGGTGGTGTTGCACTCGCCAACATGATTTCCCTGTCTAACCTGGGCATTGCGTCGATGTCTTCCGCTGCTTGTTTGAAGCGCTCATATTCCTGCAACCGCCTGATCAGCTGCATCCGCGGATCGTCTTCTTCCTTCTCCTCTGCTTCCTGGCGGGGCAACAGAATCCGGGACTTGATCTCAGCCAGCATAGCGGCCATGACCATATACTCAGCTGCCAGCTCGAATTGGCTGGACTGCATAAGGTCAACGTAGGACATGTATTGGTCAGTAATGTCCGACACATTGATTTCGAGAATATCGAGGTTTTGCCGCTTGATAAGATA
>Ga0255743_10000463_pt1 | contig 35929 bp, 57 predicted proteins | sample 101ome_19_FD_179950 | JGI IMG/M metagenome (GOLD analysis project Ga0255743, IMG submission 179950) | Coastal salt marsh microbial communities from the Groves Creek Marsh, Skidaway Island, Georgia - 101405AT metaG (version 2) | ecosystem: Environmental > Aquatic > Marine > Intertidal zone >... | reverse complement strand
GATTGTCCTGATTGGTTAACCTATGGAATATTAGCATCAATAGCTGGTTCGTTTGGGTTAAAATCAATCGCCCAATTTAGAAAATGATGTACCAATGGCAGTTTAAAGTAATTGTTACTTTGTTAATAATTCAATTAATTTTACACGTTGCAGAGATAATTATTGATTTAAATACGAACGATATTATGCAAATACTTCCCGTTCAGATTGTGTAAGTAGTGTATAAAGTAGTGTATAGATGGTATATTTTTAAGTATAAAAAGGAATAATGTATAAAGTAGTGTAGAAATTTATTAAAACCATAGGGTTTATGGGGGTATCATTGGTTTGTGGTACCGGATGTCGGGGGTTCAAATCCCCTCAGCCACCCCATCTAAAACCCGCAGAATATAAGGCTTTTCCCCTAGTTTCGGCTAGGGGATTTTTTTTTGTCTTTTTTATTTATACACTACCACCCCCAAAAACAGTATATTGAAGGTATTAAATAAGTGTATAAAAGGTGTATTGATACCTTTGCAGTATTCGGTTTCGTAGGAAAAATAAATTAGTGCTTGCATAATATACCATTTAAATGGTATAAATAGTTATACACTAAATAATAACTTATAAAAACGAGGTAATATGAAAAAAAATTTATTAACATCTAAAGACATAGAATTTATCAAACAATGTATGTTTTATTTTTTAGACGATAGACATACTTCAATGGACACTAAACGTGAATTAAAAAATTATGAATATAAAGTTCATAGTATTGATGAAAAATTATGTGAAATGGAAAACACTATTATTAACCAACTAACGAGGTGAAAATGAAATACGAATTTATAAGCAGTTCAAAAATTAAAAGAGGTAAAAATACATTTGGAAGAATCAGCTATCGTGAAAATGGTGTACGAAAAGTTTTAGATTGTTCCATTGATAATTTAGAACAATATATTTCAAAATTTAAATATGGATTAGATAAACCAACACTCAATGCCTTAACTAAAAAATATTTAGAACACAGACAACAATTAGTTCGTAATAGACAAAATGGTGGATATGAAGGTATTAAATTAAGAACCTATGATACGGATTATAATTGGATCAAAAATCATATTCTTAAACATTGGGGGTCAATGTTAATTGAGGATATTAATGAACGTTTTATTTTAGATACTGTAAAACCATTTCTTAAAAATCCATTAAATTATAAAACCTTTTCTACGGGTAGAAAAATTTATAACCAATTACAAAAGATATTAGATTTTGGAATGGAACGTTCAATAATTAAACCTATTCGCTTTTTTAAATTTACATCAAAGAGTGATGGACGAAATGTTGAACCGAAAACTATTAGACCTATTCCAACAGTAGATGAAGTAAGAAAAATTATATCTATTGTATCACCATATTACCGAGTCTTTTTATTTACACTTGCGACAACGGGTTTACGTGCTGGTGAATGTTTAGGTTTACAATGGGATGATATTAATTTTGCTAAAAAACAAATGACAATAAAACGAACTGTTAGTCTAAAGACGATTGACATTCCAAAAACAGAAAATGGATTTAGAACCATTCCATTACCTGATTACTTAATAGGTATGTTAAAAAAGTTTAAATTAGATATACACAAATATGTCCAGCTATCTCAGCCAACTGATTTTATATTTCCTGATACAAAAGGTAGTTATAAAAATATTGATATTTGTCGTACTAATTCAATTTATTTTGCTAATAAAAAATTAGGTTATAAATTTGATCTACAATCATTCAGACGTTTTTACCGAACGGAAATGGAATTAATATTTGATGAATTAAACCTAAATAAAATGGTTTTGAATTATCGTTTCGGTCATTCTGCAAGAAATGTAGCTGAACAACATTATATTGATAGAAAAAGAGTGAATGATAGTGAAAACGAGTCTGTAAACATCTTGGCTAACAAGATTATTTAGGACGATATATTAGTCGTCCTACCCCCTAAATCGTTGCCTACGGGCTTTATTTTGGCTCGTTATTTTAGTTTTTGTAGCAGATTTCTTACTGTTTCAGAAATTCTATAATATTCTTCTTCAGTTACTTCTTTTGGCAACATTTTTAAATTACTACGTAAATAATTTTGATAATGAACCATTGATTTTGTTAGTAATTTTTTTTCTTCTGTACTAAACATTTAAAAATTATTTAAAATTTCTTCGCAATCATAATGAATGAATTGCCATTTATTATCAATATACCTAAATCCGTGTTTCATTGTTTCTGTATCTAAAAATTCACCACAGACGGGGCAATTTAATTTGTAGTGTTGCATCTTAACTTTTTTAATCACTACTGTTTTTTGTCCTCACAATGTTGTCTGTATTTTATGTAACCGAATATATGAAGTGATGGATTTTTGTCATCGGTTTTTTGCCAGCCGACATCCACCCATTCACAATCATATAATCGTTCATTTCTTTTTTTTTGATGAATAAACTCTACATTATCCCAAGCAAAAAAATTTAAAATTAAACTGATAAATACTGTTTCCATTAAAACGGAATGTCGTCATCAGGTAGTTCAACAGATTCTTTTTTTTGTGGCGATCCATTAGCGGAATCTTTTTTAGGTAAAAACTCAAAATTACCAAAAATAATTGAGGCATTTTTCTTTTTATTACCATCTTTATCTTCATACGTTGATAATTGTAATTCACCATTAAAAACAAGACCCGTACCTTTTTTAAAAAAACCAGCTAAACTTTCAGCCCGTTTTGTATTTAAAATGACACAATCAATCCAGCTAGTCTTTTGGTTTTCTTTACTACCCGTATTTTTTGAACCAATACTAAATTTAAGTATTTTATTTTCAGGATTAGTTTTTGATGTGATTAACTCAGAATCTTGTCCAAGATAACCACTACCATTAATATTCAACATAATATCTCCTATTGGTTAGTTGTTATTTTTATTTCATCCTTCAGCTTTAACACTTGTTGTAAAACATCAGAATCCTCGTCTTTTAACTTTTTGTAAATTGGTGAGAATACTTTTAATAATTTTCCTCCCGCACCCCCTTTACAATCCATTAACTGTTTATAATCATCAGGATATTTTTCTTTAAATTTAGTAAATTGACGTTCATCAATTTCTTTTTGCGGTTCAACCCGATAGCTGTGTCCACCATTACCTTTTGGTTTTTCTTTTAATGGATTATCTAAATCGTGGTCGTTGTATTCTGCTAGTCCTAATATAGACATCAAGCCATATCGTCTTGCATACGATATTGATGCCCCTATGGATTGTAATTTAGAATCACCCGCTTTTTCAGATTCATATAACCGAACACCATCATCACTAATAAATGAACCATCTTTATGTCTTATGGTTGTTTGTAAATAGCTATGTTCGTTAATTAATATTGAACGTTGTGTAAAATATAAATCACATTCATTCAATATTGGTTTAATTTCACTAATTAGGGTCGGTAGTTCAAAATATTGTCCTTTAAAGGCTGATTTTTTTTCACCCTTTATCCCATCAAACAATGAGTGAAACTTACACATTGATTCGTGAATTTTTCCTTCATTTACAGATTCCATATTCTTTTCACCTCTTCTGTAACGTCAGAACCTAAGTCGTACCAAAATTCATTTAGGTCAGGAGGTTCTATTAACTCAGTTAATAAAAACGGATCGTTTACCTTCTTTAGCAAGTTTTGACGACTTAAAGCAATCCGCCTCGCTTTTTCAACATATCCATCCAATGATTCCTGAGATAATAATTCACAGTTATCTTGACTAAATATTTTGAAATCTTTTTCTGTGGCATAAACAATTATTGGTTTCTTTTTTGTTGCCCGACAGTATAATGCTAGTTGCATTATGTCGTTATTGTAAGGTTCTTTAACAACGGGAGGACTATCACATTCAAAATGTTTTTCCTCAAACATAATCTTACATTCACAATCTTGTTCATTTACATACACATCAACTTCATCTTTAGTTTTAAATACTCGTTTTGTTTTAGACCACATTCCATTTTTTAGGATGCGATAAACATTATATCGGTCAGGAACTTCACGAATACGATTCCATTTAGTTTTTAATTCAATGACGTTTTCACGAGTTCTAAAATCTGTATATCCCGTAATGGGAATATCTAATTCAGGTAATTCTAAATTTATAGGTGTTTCTAAATCACATTCACTAACACCTAATTCTGTAAAAGCAAATTGCACGTTATTGTATGTAGGCATAAACCGTTTTTCATATTCATCCGCCTTAAATAAATCTTTAGCATCATACTTATCTCTTCTTTTTCTAAAATCATTAAGTACGTCTTCCATAACGGATTTAAAGGGTAATTTTTTTATATCAATATCTTGAAATAATTGGTGTACGGCTGAACCCGCCCTTGCCATAGGTGATGCTTTTTTTTTCTTTTTTATTTCAGGGTCAAGTAAAAAATAATTAAGCAACCAAGATTGAATAGGTTGTTTGAGTTGAGAAGGGGAAAAATGGTCAAAATCTAAATCAATGTAAATTTGAGGCAGAACGTCTTTAATCTTGGGTTCTGTATCGCAAGGTGTTGAATCTTCGCTATATATTGTGGTTACGTTATTCATATATACCAATAATGGTATAAATATAACAAAACTACAACGATTATCAAGAATAAAATCGTTATTTAATCAAATATGTTTAAAAATTGCCTTAATTACGTAAATTTCTATAACAACGTCTTTTTTTATTTCTGTAATAAAATTATGTGGATTTTCATACGTGTTTTTATCTTCATTTATCCTTTTTATGTAAATGTTGTCGTTATCAACTTTATCAAATATGCCAAAAGCAATAACGTTGTCGTTTTGTACGGCATACTCAATTACAATTTCTTCACCTTCTCCATAACTAGAGTCTTTTTCTATTAATACAAACTCATTTGGTTTTATACGTGGATAAGAACACATACCGGGTACTTTTACAAAATAATAATTGCCATCATTGTCCCATTTACTGTAACGTCTAGGTGTCTTATCTTTTAAGCTAACTCGTTGATCAATAGTCGTTTTACCAATTAAGGGAATACCTTTATTTGTATTTAAACTTTGATTAGCTTCACCAAGTTGCATCCGAACCAATTCGTCTACGGGCATATTAAAAGCCTTAGCTATATTGCTTAATGTTTCTGTACGTAGTCGTCTGACACCTTTTTCTATACGAGATACTTCAGCCTGAGTGCAACCTAATCGTTCAGCTACTTCTCTTTGGGTTAAATTAAAACGTAATCTAAGTTCAGACAATAAAGATTTGTCTTTCATTTTTCACCTCTAATAAGAAATATACCATTTAAGTATATTATTACAAGTAAAAAGAATGTTTTTACATAACAAGCAATAATTTATAGATATAACAGTTTATTATACATAAATAGGTATTAATGGTATAAAATTAATTATAAAGACGAAAAAACTTGCCAAATAAAAAAAATTTCGTTATTTGTTAAATATGAAACTTAAAGATTATTTAAAAGAAAATAAACTAACAGAAGTAAATTTTGCCGAAATGTTAGGGTGTAAACAACCCACAATATCACGATACATTAATCAAAAACGAATTCCAAAAAAACAGATAATGCAAAAAATTAATGAGTTAACTAACGGCAACGTTAATAAAAACGACTTTCAACGGGGTGATGATAGTGGGGAAATCTCAGCGAATTAAAGGCAGTTCTTTTGAACGAGAAATAGTTAATAAACACAAAGACTGGGGTGTTGATGCCAAACGTGTTCCATTATCAGGAGCAACTGACTTCGCCAAACACGATGTAATGATCAGCGGAATTTCCGCAGAATGTAAAATTAGAGCAAACGGATTTAAACAAATTTATGATTGGTTAGCGGAAGAACCTGACGTATTGATTTGTCGTGCCGATAGAAAAGAAACGTTTTATGTATTGCCTGAAAAAACGTGGATGCAGTTTTTAAAATGGTCAAAAATAATTAACGATGGATGAGATACGTGTTTTACCTCCCGAACCCACAGTATTACCTGAAGAAAAATTATTTATCGCCGTACTTAGACAAGCGATTATTGATTACGTTAAGTTTCGTAAACAAAAAGATTATGAATGGTTTTTTTCTGACGATTGTAAAGAAATTTGCCAATGGATTGATGTTTCGCAATCGTGGATCATCAGAATTATTAAGAACATTAAATGAAGAAACACAAAATATTAGATTTATTTTCAGGAATAGGTGGATTTAGTTATGGATTTGAAATGGCTAACCTGGGTGAAACTATTGCATTTGTTGAAAAGGACAAGTTTTGTCAGAAAGTTTTAAGAAAGCATTGGAAGGATGTTCCAATAATAGACGACATAAGGAAAGTTAATGGAAAAGACTTTGGTACAGCAACAATTATTTCAGGAGGATTCCCTTGCCAACCCTTCTCCGTTGCTGGAAAAAGAAAAGGCAAAGATGACGACAGATACTTGTGGGATGAAACTATTAGAGTTGTTGCCGAGTGCAAACCAAGGTGGTTTATTGGAGAAAATGTTGACGGCATTGTTAACATCTTCAATGGTACAATCTTGCGACAGATACAAGAAGATTTGGAAAAAGAGGGTTTCCAAGTCCAATGTCTTGTTATTCCAGCTTCAAGCATCGGTGCTTGGCATCAAAGAAAAAGGGTTTGGATTATCGGACAAAATGTATCCGACTCCATTAAACACGGATTGGAAATACCAGTCATACAATCCAATAACATACAAACTTCCAAAGCAAAAAAAAATGTCTACGGAAGTTTTGAAAAACAACAAACCTGGTGGCAAGCTCAATCCGAACTTTGTGGAGTTCCTAATGGGGTATCCTACGAATTGGACAAAGGTAGAGCCAACAGAATCAAATCACTCGGAAACTCAATCGTGCCACAAATCGCCCAACTTATCGGAGAATCAATTTTGAAAGCTGAAGATGATGAAAAACAAACACATAAACAAATACTTGGCGATTGACGTGTTGGAATTTGTAACTGAACAGTTAAAGAATGGAATGACGTTAAAAGAAGTTGCTGAGAATTGGTTGGATAATTATGAATCTATTAACCTGACTTATGGCAATATTATCAATGCATTAATCCGCCAACATCAAAAGAGTTTTGAAAAGATTAGTAATGGGGAAATGAACCAAATGGGGTCTTATGATTACGATTAAATTAACACCCGAAGTTTATGATAATGCCATTTCACTTGCTCATTTTCGTTATCAAATGAGTCGGGCAAGTAATTTAAAAAATCAAAAACAAGATAAAACACGAACTGAATTAGATATAGAAAAATTAGGGGCTAAAGGTGAATATGCCGTTGCCACATTGTATAACTTAAATCCGCCAATAAGTGGAGGCTGGGATTCAGGTTATGACTTATGGTTTTGTTCAAAATCAATACAAGTTAAAAGTACGTTTCATTCTGATGGACAATTATTATTTAGATCAAAAGAAAAATTTATAGCTGACTTTGCCATCCTGGTCGTACAAGACCAAAGCTGTCCAATGAAAATGACGATAGTGGGGGCAACGAGTAAAGATTATTTTTTCAACAATGCCGTAAAAAAAGATTTAGGAAATGGTGAAGTATACACATTAACTCAGGACAAAATGGCTAAACCGCAAGACTTTTGGAAATATATGATGGAAAAACGTTATGCTTAAAACATTAAGAGTATTATCACTCGGTGCTGGAGTGCAATCAAGTACCTTAGCTTTAATGATTCATAAAGGTGAAATACCTATGGTTGATTGTGCTATCTTTGCTGATACTCAAGCAGAACCGCCTAAAGTTTATGAATGGTTAGAATTTATAAAAAAAACAGTAAGTTATCCCGTGCATATTGTTACGTGGAGAAATTTAGAACAAGATGTATTAGATGCAAGTCAAGGTAAGTATCAAGCATTTACAATTCCTTTTTACACAAAAAACAAAGAAACAGAACAAAAAGGTATGTTGATGCGACAATGTACTGCTGATTATAAAATTAAACCAGTTACAAAAAAAGTAAGAGAGTTACTAGGGTATAAAAAAGGTGAACGAGTAGATTTAAAAGAAGTAAAAGTTGAAATGTTATTAGGTATATCAACAGATGAATTAAGAAGAATGAGAATGAATAGATTACGATATATAGATAATCAATATCCACTTATAAATGATTTTGGTATGTCAAGGCAAGATTGTATAGCTTGGATGAAAGATAATGGTTATCCTATGCCTACAAAATCAGCGTGTTATTTTTGTCCTTTTCACAGCCAATCAGGTTGGAAAGAAATAAAAGAAAATGATCCTAAGTTATTTGAAAAGGCAGTTCAAATGGATAAACAAATTCGTGACCAAGAAAAATATAAAATTAAAAACAAATTTAAAGATGACCTTTATTTACATAGAAGTTGTGAACCCTTAGACAAAGCATTGGAAGATGATGGTCAGTTAGATATGTTTGATGGGTTTGATTCCATTTGTGATGAGGGTATGTGTGGTGTTTAGTTTATTTGTAGAAATAATTGCCGTAGCTACCGCCATCACTTCTATTTATTTGTATGGAAATGGGTGGAAATATTCAGGTTATTTCGGCTTATTTTCACAGTTTTGGTGGGTATTATTCACATATTTGAATGAACATACGACTTTATATGTGTTGTGTTTTTTTATGATCCTAACTCATATTCGCAATATTTTTAAGATGAGGGCTAATAATGAGTAAAGAACCCGTTTACATAAATAAATCTAAATTAAAAGATAAATACGCCATTACACCTAATGCCTTAATACAAAACTCCGCCATTACTCTAGAGGCAAGAGGACTATTAGTATACTTGTTATCATTACCATCAGATTGGAAATTAAACATAAAAGACCTAAGTAAGAAAAATAACGTAGGTGAAAACAAAATTCGTAAGCTAATCAAAGAGTTAATGAAGTATCGGTATATCATTCGTACACAAAGTAGAATTAAGGACGGAACGTTCAAAAGTTTTGATTATTTCATATATGATACTCCGCAAACCCTTGAAATCCGTCCAGTTGATGATTTACCGCAAGTGGATATTCCACAAGTGGATAATCCACTAGTGGATATTGGGTACACATATAAAGTAAACAATAAACAAAGTAAACATAATACAAAAGAAACATATACTGATGCTTTTGAAGAGTTTTGGAAGTTATGTAAACGTAAACAAGGTAAAGATAGAACGTTTAAAAAATATAAGGAAATAATTAAAACAGTAGACCCAGCCATTCTAATTAAAAAGATGAACCAATACAATCAAGAAAAGGAAGAGTGTAAAACTGAATTGCAGTATTACAAAAATCCATATACGTGGTTGCATCAAAAAGGCTGGGAGGATGAATATATAGCGGAGAAGGATGAAGAACCTACTGAAGAAAAGATATTAGAAAGCTGGTTGCATAAACATACAAAGCTGGGTTATCAGCTACCTAATGACATAGAACAAAAACTAATACAAAAAGGTATGCTTAATGAAGAAAATAAAGTTAGTTCAAATTGATGGTAAGTTGCCTAATCTTGCATTAATGAAAATGTCATCTTATTTTAAATCATTGGGTCATAAAGTTACATTTACACGTTCTGTTAATCATTTAATGTTTGAGGATGATTATGATGAAGTGTATGGATCATCAATATTTTTATTTAGTAAAAACAGAATTGAAAAACTTAAAAGTAATTATCCTGAAGCAATAATTGGTGGAACGGGTACAGATGATTGGACAAAATGTATTGGTGATTATATTGATTTAAGTTGGAATAAATTAGATTATAGTCTTTACCCTGAATATAAATTTAGTATTGGTTTTACTCAAAGAGGTTGTCGCTTAAAATGTAAATTCTGTGTTGTTCCAATAAAAGAGGGTAAGAATAAATCAGATCAAACTATTAATGAAATATGGAGGGGTAAACCTTATCCTAAAAAAATACACTTACTTGATAATGACTTTTTTGGACAACCGCAACAAGATTGGGAATACAAAATAAATGAAATAAAAGAGGGAAATTTTAAAGTGTGTTTTAATCAAGGAATTAATATTAGGTTAATTGATGATGTAGTTGCTAAAAATTTAAGTGAAATAGATTATCGTGATGACTCATTTAAAAATAAAAGAATCTATACAGCTTGGGATAATATTGGTGATGAAAAACGTTTTTTTAAAGGTGTTGAAACATTAACAAAGTACGGAATTAAAACAAATCATATAATGGCATATATGCTTATTGGATATGATAAAAGAGAAACGTGGGAAAGAATTTGGTATCGTTTTAATAAAATGGTTGATGTCGGTATCTTACCTTATCCTATGGTTTACGATCCATTACAAAATAAAAGAGATTTAAAGCTGTTTCAACGATATGTAATTAGAGGTGATTATAGACATAAAAATTATGATGAATATTTACGTCACTATCATAATAGAAACATCAATGAATATAATAAAATTATGGAGTTAGATTTTGCCAAAAAAGAAAAAGCAGTATAAAGCCGAAGATTTACGTTTTCATAATCATATTCCTATTTATCAGGACACACCAACACCTGAACAAATGAAGAAAAACGTATACGAATATGAAACGTTAGAAACAAAAGTACAACGAGCAAGAATACTCACTCAAACATTAATGGATACATACTTATTAAAAAAACAAATAACTGAACCACAGTATGATGCGGGTATGAAATATTATAAATTATGGCGATTATCAGGACTAGAACCACGAACAACTAGTGCATTAAAACCCGTTGTTAGTTCTAATACATCAATGGCGATAGGGGACAATCAGGGTGATTGTTATGTTGCCTTACAAGAGGCACGATCAGCCGTAGGAAAACGATTGGTTAGCATATTGGATAAAGTGTTGCTATATAATGAACCATTAAAAGAATGGGAAAAATCGTATGGAGTTAGACCGAAGACGGGTATGTCGGTATTAATTGTCGCTTTAGATACGTTAGCTGACTTTTGGGGAATTGGTTAATCGTCAGGATTATTTTCTTTATCTTTATATTCGTCAATCTTATCGTTAACTTCCATTTGAGCATTTAAATCTAAACTAGGATCACGTGCTGGAACTGTAAATGGTTTGTCATATTTGCTCAAGGCTTCATCTAAATGTGAAACGTCAATACCATATTTTTTTAATTCACGAATATTATATTTCATACATTTAAATAAATCTAAAACAACATTGTCTTTGCTATCAGCACGAGCAATATATTTTAACATACACGCACGATTGTGATTAAGATTAAAGGCATCAACTACATCAAGAATTTCTATTTCCGTTCCGTCAGGAGTAATGCCTTTATAATAATTAGGATTTACTGGAGTCTTATTCTTCATACAGCATTAACCAAAAAGCAAATATAGCTATTGATATACCTAGTGCAGAGTTAGCATAATTACCATACACAAGGTGATGAATAGAATAATAAAGCATTATTGGTGATAAACACACACCAAGACAGCGAGTAAATATATAAAATAGTTTATTTTCCATAACTTAAATATATTCTTAAATGGTATATAAAACAACTAAAAAATAATAAAATATAATTAATATATACCATAAAAAGGTATGGGCTATTGACAAGGTTACCTGAAATGGTACTATTTAAGAAAACTTTCAAAAGAAAGTTTGTTTCCTTCCCTTTAAAAAAAAAGACCGAGTCACCTAAGGCTCGGCATTTGTTATAAAAAAAATGTTAGAATTATTTATTATTACTCTATGGTTAGAGTTTAAAGGACAGCTTTATGTTAAGTATGATTTACCTTTACGAAGTAATTGTGAACGTGCATTTGAAGAAATAAAAGAACGATACAAAGATACACCGATAAAAGTGGTAGCGGTTAAATGCGAACCGACAGAAGATTTTGTACTTGATGAACAAATATATAAATACACAAAATCATTTAATGAATATATAAATCCGAAGAAGAAATTATATGCCAAAAAAACCAGTAAAGAAAACTCAGGACTTACTCAATAAGATTTGTCAGTACATTGTTGAAGGTAAGTCATTACGATCCATTTCAAAAATGGAAGGTATGCCGACAGTTCAGGCGGTGATGAAGTGGTTAAATAACGATGAACAATTTTATAAGCAGTATCAGATTGCCAGAGAAAATCAGGGTGATTTGTATGGTGAAATGATTAATGATATTGCACTTGATTTAATCAATGGTAAAAGAACAGACTTTCAAAATTGTCGTGTAGCTATTGATTCGCTGAAATGGACAGTAAGTAAAATGTCTAGTAAACGTTGGGGAGATAGACAGCAAATAGATGTAAATCAAACCAATTATGTAGATGAATTGAATAAGGTTCAGGATGTTATTAAGAAGAGGATTGAAGAGAAAAACCTAGAGAAATCAAGGGATAACGTGGTGGCGATAGATAAGAAGGTGGGCAAAACCTCTTAACGTGTTTAGCACTACACACGTACAAAAATCACAGAATTTGTACAGTATTTGGTTATATAAACCAACTACAAGTTAATTAAATCAATGACTTACAAAGATTTATACACTACATAGTTTTATTATGGGGGTTTTTCACCTCGTTTTCATAAACCCCCACCCATAAAATTTAGGCGGGGGCAGATTATTATAGGTATATCTCCCTCATATTACGAACACCTAACCACCCCCCTTGTTTTTTAGAACAACCAATAGGATTCTATGCAAAATTCTGATGTAATTACTAAACTCGCACTAGACCCCACCCTTTATGTGGAAACAATGCTTAACGTCACCCCTGAAGATTGGCAAAAAGATGTTTTGGAGTCTTTGCTAACTTATGACAAGATTTCTATTAAATCGGGTCACGGCACGGGTAAGACGGCGTTACTGAGTTGGATTATTTTATGGTGGCTGAGTTGTCGCCTTCCGTGTAAAATTGCGATTACGGCAAACACGTCAAACCAGCTTAGTGATATTTTGTGGAGTGAGATTGGTAAGTGGCATCGTAATTTGCCACAAGGCTTTAAGGATTTATTTGAATTTAAGTCGGATAAGATTAATTTAGTCGGTGTTAAGGATAGTTTTGCGGTGGCAAGAACGGCACGCCGTGAACAGCCTGAAGCCCTTCAGGGCTTTCACTCACCCAATATGTTATTTATAGCGGATGAGGCATCAGGTATTGATGATTTAATATTTCAGGTAGCTGAAGGGTCATTAAGTACCCCCAACGCTAAAGTGTTATTAACGGGTAACCCTACTCGTTCTAGTGGTTATTTTTTTGATACGTTTCATACGATGTCGCATCGCTGGAAGAATTTTACTGTATCGTGTCACGATTCACAGCAAGTGAATCAGGGGTTCATTGAGGATATGAAAACCAAATATGGCGAAGATAGTAATGTGTATCGTATTCGTGTATTAGGTGAATTTCCTGATAACTCGGATGATTCAATTATCCCACTTCATTTGATTAGTGAAAGTATTAAACGTGATATTGAACCCAGCACGGATGACGTAGTTTGGGGTTTAGATGTGGCGAGGTTTGGTAATGATAAAACAGCCTTAGCTAAGCGACAAGGCAATACGTTGTTAGAAAAGGTGAAAACGTGGCAAGGTAAAGACTTAATGCAAACTGTCGGTCTTGTTGTTACTGAATATGAGGCGTTGCCGTATTCTAAACGCCCAACGGAAATACTGGTAGATTCTATTGGAATTGGTGCGGGTGTAGCGGATAGATTACAAGAATTAGTAGATTGTCAGGTTACGCCAGTTAATGTGGCTGAATTACCCGGTTTACAAGAAAAGTATTTACGTCTTAGAGATGAGTTATGGTTTTTAGCCCGTGAGTGGTTTGAAAGTCGTGATGTAAAGATACCTGAAGATGAAAATTTAATAGCGGAGTTAGTAACCCCTCGTTATTCGTTTATGTCTAATGGTAAGATTAAGGTTGAATCAAAAGAGCAAATGAAAAAAAGAGGGCATCAATCACCTGATTTAGCGGATGCTTTTTGTCTTACGTTTGGTAGTAAAGGTGCTTTTGCTAATGTTAATCGCAATTACAAATGGAATAAGCCCATTGAAAGGGATTATAAATGGATCGTATAGATCAAGACGAGCAAATGGATGTTTCGCCATTAATTGTAATTGTTGAATATTTAATAGAAATTAAACAAATGAATCCCCAGTTATCGTGGGAAGATTTGATGTATAACTGTATTTTTGCGGGGGCGTATATGGCGAAATACAGCAAAATGAATAAGGATGATTATTTAAAGGTATTACGAGGCATTAAGATTGTTGAGGAAGACATACCTGAATATCAAGTAGGTGAGGCGTAAATGGCGATTTACAAAGGCAGAAAAGTAACATTAAACAAACCCACTCGTATTAGTAAAGGGCAGACGAGTTATGGTAAAAAAAAATTTCAAGTTTTTGTAAAGAATAAAAACGATAATGTGGTCAGGGTTACATTTGGTGATCCAAATATGAAAATCCGCAAAAACGAACCAAGTCGCAGAAAAAGTTTCAGAGCAAGACACAAATGCGATACGGCAAAAGATAAAACCTCAGCCCGTTATTGGAGTTGTAAGAAATGGTAAAAACGAAATCAATATCAGCCCCACGTGGGTATCATTTTATGAAAAAGGGTAGTGGTTATACCTTAATGAAAAACCCTACGGGTGGTTTTAAACCACATAAAGGGGCAAGTTTAAAAGCGACATTTAAAATTCAAAAAGTACATAAATGACGAAAAAAAAATCCACAAAAAAGAAAAAGGCTGTACCCACTAACCCTTCGCTATATGCACGTGTTAAGGCAGAGGCTAAACGTAAATTTGATGTTTACCCCTCCGCTTATGCCAATGGCTGGTTAGTTAGAACCTATAAAAAGCGTGGTGGTAAATATAGGACAGTATAATGGCAAAACCTAAAGGTGGTTTAACCAAATGGTTTAAAAAAGAAAAGTGGGTGGATATTGCTAGTCCTAAGAAAAAAGGTAAATATCAACCTTGTGGACGTAAGTCAGCAAAAAGTTCTAAGCGTGGTTATCCGAAATGTGTTCCGTTAGCTACCGCTAAGAAAATGACTAAGGCACAAATTAAATCAGCGGTTACTCGCAAACGAGCAAACCCAATGAGTAAAGTATCAACATTTAAAAAACGGAGAAAATAATGTACGGACATAAAAACAAAAAAATGAATAAGACAAAAAAAAACAAAAAGAAAAAGAAGTAGGTAAATTTATTACTGAAAATTTTACGTTAAATGGCTACTCAGCCAATATTTATAAACAAGAAAAGAATTAATTATGCCAAAGATGGATGACAGTACACTTCAGGCGATTGTAAAAAATCAAATGGAGGATGCTTTAAATTATTACGATAGTGAATTATCTAGTTTTAGAATTGATGTACAAGACTACTATAATTCAGAAGAATTCGGAAATGAGCAAAGCGGAAAATCAAGAGTTGTAACTTCTGATGTACAAGAAGTAATTGAAATGGTTATGCCGTCAGTTATGCGAATTTTTACCTCAAGTAAAGAGTATGTTCGGTTTGTACCTCGTCAGCAAGAAGACGTAACGGCATCTATTCAGGCAACACAATATTGTAATTACATTGTGGATCAAAATGATGGATTTACCTTATTTCATAATTGGTTTAAATCAGCCTTATTATTTAAACTGGGTGTATTAAAATTTTACTGGGATGAATCTGAAGATGTAACTGAGGAAAGTTATGATGGTCTAACGTTAGATGAATTAACGATTATGACATCAGATGATAACATTGAAATAATAGAACAAGACTCACGTCCAATAAATGAAAATGCAGAAGAACAAACCGATGAAATGGGTAACGTCATACCCATACCTATGGTCTATGATGTTAAAATCAAAAAGAAGACAACATCAGGAAAAATAAAAATTATTAATATTCCTGAAGAAGAATTTCTTATTCAGCGACACACTAAAAATTTAACTGATGCTGATTTTGTGGCTCATAGAAGAGAGATGTCAGTTGGTGAACTAGTGGCTATGGGCTTGGACTACGATGAGGTTATTCAATATGCGGGTTCAGGAGAAGAGTTAGACCAGCAAGAAGAAAAGTTAAATCGTTTTGAAGATGTGGATTCAGGTTCGCCTGAACATAATTCCATTGATCAATCACAACGAAAAGTGATGTATACGGAAACGTATATTAAGGTTGATTATGATGGTGATAATATTCCTGAGTTAAGACGAATTTGTACTGTTGGACAATCATATCATATCGTTAAAAACGAAGCGTTTGACCATATTCCGTTTGCGGTATGTAGTCCGATATTAATGCCTCATAGAATGATTGGTGTATCGTTAGCTGAACAAGTTATGGACTTACAGCTAATTAAGTCAACTGTACTTAGACAAATTTTAGATAATTTATACCTATCAAATAACACTAGGTTGGTAGTCCAAGATGGACAAGTTAATTTAGATGATATAATTAATAATAATCCCGGTGGCATAATTAGGTCAAAACAAATTGGTGCAGTACAACCATTAACAACACCATTAATTGCCAATCAAAGTTTTCCGTTATTAGATTATTTAGATCAAATAAAAGAATCTCGTACGGGTTTAAATAAAGCCTCTATGGGTTTAGATGCTGATGCCCTTCAATCAACAACAGCTAGTGCGGTTAATCAGATTGTATCGGCTAGTCAGGGTAAGATTGAATTAATTGCTCGTGTATTTGCTGAAACGGGTGTAAAGCAATTATTCAAAGGCATTTTACATTTAGTTACAAAACACGCTACTCAACCACAAATTGTAAGATTAAATAATAACTTTGTTCCTATGGATGTAAGACAATGGAAAAATTCTTACGATATGGAAGTTAATGTGGGATTAGGTACGGGGCAAGTAAATGAGAAATTACAAGTATTAGACAGAGTGGCTAAAACACAAGAACAAATTTTACTAACTATGGGATTACAAAACCCATTGACGAATTTATCACAGTACCGAGAAACTATTGGTAAGATGTTAGAACTATCAGGATTTAAAGATGTAGATTCATTCTTCCTTGATCCACGTACACAACCACCAATGCAACCGCAACCAAGTGAAGCGGAACAATCAGTACAAGCGGATATGATGAAGGCAAAAGCCGAAATAGAGTTAAAACAGAAAAAGTTAGAATCAGATATTCAACTCGCTAGAGAGAAACTAATGGCGGATATTGAATTAAAACGTCAGGAATTAAATGCTGAACTTCAGTTAAGGGGTCAGGCTCAAGTTCTTGGTAATAAAGAAGTTTCACAAAACTTATAAAAGGAGATAATTATGGTTGCGGGAGTAGCTTTAGCCCCTTTAGCAAGTAGTGCTGGGGCAAGTGGATTAAGCAGTTTTTTAAGTGCATTAGGCACGGGCGGACTTGGTGGTTTTCTCGGTGGCTTGGGTAACTCAGTAACGGGTCTACCAGTTATGCAAGTATTTGGACAAGAAGCATCACCTATGGGTTCTTTTGGTCAATTACTCGGTTCAGGAATGATGGGTAATTTTAACAATGCTGGTCAAGCCTATATGTTAGGCGGTGGTATGAATCCGCAAATGAGTGCGGGAGGTATGTCACCAATAGCTGATGCCAATATGCCCGGTCAAATTACTCAAGCCGAAGCGATGAGAATGTTGGAAGAAATGCAAAGACAACAACAAGCTGTTGGTCAAAATATGATGATGCCACTAGATACAATGACAGACCCCCGATCATTAATGGGTGGTCTATTAGGTAATTTAGGTGGAACAATGGGTACACGTCAAATATAGATATGAATGATGATTTGGATTTACGTAATAGAGCAAATCAAGGCAATAAAGCTAAAGATTTACTCAATAATGACATATTTAACAGAGTTTTTGAAATCCTTGAAAAACGATATATTGAAGGGTTTTCAGAAAGTAAAAGCGATGATTCGCACGTTCGTGAAATTTGTTATAGACAGTTACAAGCGTTGCGAAAACTTCGTGAAGAAATATCTATTTTGGTAGCTGATGGAAAATTAGCTTCTGAAAAACTAGATACAATCAATAAAAAAAAATTTTATTAAAAGGAATAAATTATGGACAACAGCAATCCGCAAGGAACTGAACCAACTACATTATCTCGCCGTCAAGGTGTTGATTACCTCTTAAAAGTTAATACTGAACCATCGCAAGATGATAATTCTGAAACGAGTCAAGAGTCAAATAATCCTGATGAAAATAGTCAGGAACAAACAGAAACAGAAACTCAGGATGTAGAAACGGAAGCAACAGAAGATGTTGTGGAAGAAGAAACAGAAAGTGTTGATGAATCTGAAACAGATACGGACATTGAGGAAGTTGAAGACGTAACTCAGACAGAGCCTGAAACATATACTGTTAAAGTTAATGGTGAAGATGTTAATGTAACTCTTGATGATTTAAAGAACGGCTACTCAAGAACATCTGATTATACTCGCAAGAGTCAGCAACTCGCTGAACAGCGTAAGCAGTTTGAACAACAAGCACAGCAGATTCAAGCTGAGAGGACACAACTTGCTGAAAACTTAAAAGCGGTTGAACAATTTTTATCTAATCCCGTACCCCAACCTGATCAAAATTTAATTAATTCTGATCCGAGTGAGTACCTTAGACAAAAAGATGCTTACGAAAAACATCAACAAACAGTACAAGCTGTTAAAGATGAGCAAGTAAGACTTCAACAGCAACAGCAACACGATTTAATGCAAAACTATCAAAAGAATCTTGAGTCCGCTAAAGTTGAATTATTAGAACGAATTCCATCGTGGAAAAATGCTGATGTAGCAACCAAAGAAAAGCAAGCGGTTGTTACCTATGCAAAACGTGTTGGATTTTCGGATTTAGAAATGCAGACGGCATCAGACCCAAGAGCGATTGAAGTTTTACGAAAAGCGTATTTATACGATAAACTCGTTGCTAAAAATCAAGTGGCAAAGAAGAAGGTAACCAAAGCACCAAAAATGATAAAAGGAGCAGTTCCAACTTCTAAGAATGAAAGTAAGCAAAGAAAATCCCAACAATTATTTGACCGACTAGGTAAGTCAGGCAAAATGAAAGATGCCGTTGAGTATCTTATGAATAAATAAATATTAACTATTAACTTTTAAGGAGTAAATTATGGCAATTTACAAAACCAGTGATAGCGTTGGGGAGAAAGAAGACCTCTCTGATGTAATTACAAGAATAGACCCTGATGAAACGCCGTTGTTTTCCAATATGGAAAAAATTGCGACTAAGGGAATTACCCACGAGTTTCAAGTTCAAGAATTGGCTAGTGCTGTTGATAACAACGCTAACAATGAAGGGGCTGACTACTCATACACAAACCCAACAGCGACAACAAGACTTGGTAACGTACACCAAATTTTTGTTCAAGCTGGTTCAGTTTCAAACACTTTAGATGTGGTTGATAAAGCTGGAAGAGATAGAGAAACAGCTTACGTCAAAGTGTTAAAAGGCATTGAGCAAAGACGTGACATAGAAAAAACTTTATGTGCATCCGTTGCAAAATCTGCATCTGACCCACGTAAGTTTGGTACTATTGAAACGTGGATTTCAAACGTATCTAGTGCTGGTGATGCCACCGACATTACAGCGTTTGATGGTTCTGCAACTAGAACTGATGGTACGGGTAGAGCATTGACTCTTGCTCAAATTGATACAGTTATGCAATCTGTATATGAGGATGGTGGAAACCCGGATATGCTTGTTGTATCTCCATCTAAGAAAGCAACTTTTTCTGATTTATCATCAGGATCAGTTGTGACTAACCAACTTCATATGACAGCTAATGCACCAAAAGAAGCAGTAATAATTGGTTCAGTATCAATGTATTTAACTGACTTTGGTACATTAAACGTTGTTATTGATAGACAAATGCAGAGTGACAGAGTGTATCTATTAGATAGTGAATATCTAAAAATGGGTGCATTACCGGGTCGTTCTTTCTCAGTAAGTGATGTAGCCCCAACTGGTGATGCTACTAAATTTGCTGTGGTGTCAGAAATGACATTCGTACCACAAGCACCGAAATCAATGGGTGCAGTTTACGATTTATCGTAATAATAATATTTGAAGGGGTGTAACAGCCCCTTCTTTTATTGGAGGAAATTAAAATGCTATTAACAAAAAAACTAATAAGATTTAATGACCTTGTTATAAAAATTTCAGAGCAGACAAAAAATTTAAAAGACCTATCAGAAAATAGATGGGGTTATAGATATGCCAAAAAGGTCTAATAAGGTTGTTTATGATCCAATTAAAAAAACTAAAAGACGATTTAAAAAAAAAGGATTAAGACATAGAAAAAAATTAAGTCCTAAATCACATTTACGGGTAAGAAATAATGGAAAAGATAATAACCAAAAACGAACAAAAAACAACAAAGCTAAAGTACGAAGATGATAAAACCTATATCGTAACTGAGCAAAAAGTTGATCATATTCTTAATGATAATAAAAAGAAATCTAATGAATATGAAAAAGGTAAGTTAATTGGTAATACACAAAAACACCAACAGCATATTGCGAATATACCCGTTACACTTTACTACGAATTATTAAAACGATTTGGACATCCGAAACATAATGCAAAAGCGTGGAAGAAATATTTAAATGACCCTGATAATAGGTATCTTAGAACTGGTGGAGGACAACTGTAATGGCACTCGCAACATATAGTGATTTAAAAACATCTATTGCTAATTTTTTAGCTCGTGATGATTTAACATCAAACATTGATGATTTTATAGATTTAACAGAGGCTCGGTTAAGTAGAGAATTATATACACGATTTGACCACGACAGAGTTACCGCATCAACTACGGCTGGTGATCAATATATTTCATTACCTACGGATTTACGTAAGATTGAAACGATTAGATTAAATACATCACCTCGTAGGGTATTACGTTATTACACACCAAATTCGTTAGATAGTAATTTTACTACGTCATCAAATGGTACACCACAAGGGTATTCCATTATTGGTAGTGAAATAAAACTCGCCCCTACACCTGATTCTGTTTTAACGTTAGAAATGATTTATAGTAAAACGATTGAAGCCTTATCAGATAGCAATACATCAAATACAATATTAACTCGTCATCCTGACGTTTATCTTTATGGTGCATTACATCACGCTTCAGTATTTTTATTAGATGAAGTAAAAGCAAGACAATATGATGAATTATTTACTAGAGCCATTCAGGAAATAATTGTCACTAATGATAAAGAACGTTACGGCTCAGCGTTAGCTATGAAGGATGATTATACTAAACAATTAATAACAATTACGGGATAGAAAAATGTCAGCATCAAATTATTTAGAAAACAAAGTGTTAGACCACGTGTTAGGGTCAAGTGCCTACACACAACCTTCAGCTTTATATGTAGCATTATCAACGGGTAGTTTCGCAGATGATAATTCAGGAACTGAACTTACGGGTAATGGATATACTCGTAAAGTGGTTACATTTGGTACGGCTAGTTCAGGGTCTATTTCATCTAATAGTAATGTTGAGTTTGATACAGCTACGGGTTCGTGGGGCAGTATCGGTTTTTTTGGAATTTATGATGCAAGTTCAAGTGGTAATTTGTTATATCACGGGGCGTTTTCAAGTGCAAAAACTATTGAAACGGGAGATGTATTAAAAATAGCGAGTGGGTCTTTAACTGTAAGTTTAGATTAAGATGAATGACCATAGTATCGCCAACACTAGAACAACTGGCTCAATATGGCAGTTTAGATTCATTACCTTTTAGTTTAGATAATGCACAATATGTAGATTATCGTGATCCTAATTTAGACCAGTTAGCAAACTGGGGTGGATTAGATACATTACCTTTTTCTTTAGATTCTACTAACTGGGAAAATGCTTTTGTCCGTTTTGGTACATTAACAACATCATCTAGTTTTACGACAACAGCTTCAGCCTTAATTGGTGAATCTGCGGATGGTTCAACAACGAGTACCTTTACAGTTACGGGTTCGGGTTTACGTCAACGCTTAGTTGATTCTACAACAACAAATGCTTTTACTGTATCGGGTTCAGGTATTCGTATAAGACTTGTTGATGATAGTTTAAGTTCAGCGTTTACCTCAAGTGGTTCAGCAACATTATTACGAACAGTAAGTGGAACGGAATCATCATTATTTACGACAAGTGGGTCAGTTACTTACACAGCGGGAATGACCGCTAGTCAACCAACAACATTCATATCAACGTCAACACCAACGGCAGTCTTTGTTAATAGTGGTTCACTTACCTTTACATTTAGTGATGTAACAGAGGCTTTTAAACAAGGTGAAGAATGGAACGAAGATACATCAGTTGTAGAAACGTGGACACCGCAAAGTAGTTCGGTAACTGAAACGTGGACACCATTATCATCAAGTACATCAGAAACGTGGACAAGTGTTACATCAAGTACAGCGGAAACGTGGAGTCAAACATCATCAGGAAATAGTGAACAATGGACACAGTAAAAATAGGATTAAATGATTGGTTACCTGACCAGCCTGAATATGGAAATAAAGGATTAACTGTTGCCACTAATGTGTTACCAGTAGTTAAAGGATATGAAACATTTAAAGCGTTAGCTGATTATTCCAATGCGGGTGATAATTATTTACGAGGAATATTTGCTTGTGAAGATATAACGGGTAATGTAAAGATTTTTGCGGGTGATCAAAATAAATTATATTTATATAATAATTCAACATCTAATTTAGATGATGTATCTAAAGTTGGTGGATATACACTAGATACTACCGATGTATGGAAGTTTGTTCAATTTGGTGACAAAGTTATCGCTGTTGCGGGTACGGGTGAAACCATACAAGAATATGATTTAACGTCTAGTTCAACTTTTGCGGATTTAGCAACGGGTGTTAATGCTGAACGAATAGCGGTCGTTAGAGATTTTGTATTTACGGGTAATAATTCTTCAGGATTAAATAACGTAAGATGGTCAGCGTTAGGTGATGCCACTTCGTGGGCGACATCACAAACAACCCAAGCTGATAATCAAGACATATCTGACTTAGGAGCTGTTACCGCTTTAGTTGGTGGTGAGGAAGTCACTATATTATGTGAACGAGGCATAGTTGTTGGACGTTACGTAGGAACGCCATTGATTTTTTCGTTTAATACCATAGAAAGTAAAAGAGGATGTAATTTTGGTAACTCAGTAGCTAATGTTGGACGTACAATTTTTTATTACACAGATGATGGTTTTTATCAATTTGATTCACGTAACGGAAGCCGTCCAATAGGTTATGAAAAAGTAGATACATTTTTTAAGAATGATTTTAATACTTCATTTCCTCATAAATTATCTACGGCTGTTGACCCAAATAATAAATTAATTATGTGGGCTTATCCTAGTAATAGTAGTTCGTCAGGTACTAATGATAAAATTCTTGTATACAACTATTCTTTAGATAAATGGTCGTTAATTAATCAAGCCACAGATATTGTTAGTAGTATTTTAACACCAGGTCGGACACTAGAAGGATTGGTGGCTATAAATTCATCCATAGATGCTTTACCCGCATCTTTAGATTCTGTTTTATATAAAGGTGGAAATATTTTATTTGTAGGAAGTCAGAATAATAAATTAGCAACATTTACGGGGGCATCATTAAATGCAACGATTGAAACGGGTGAGTTTGAACATAGTAATAAAAAACTATCTTTAATATCACAAGTAAGACCTATATATGAAAAAACAGATAGTGCGACAGCAACTGTAACTGTACAAGTTGCCTCACGTAAAACTACGGCATCTGATTATACTTATGGGTCAGCAAGTAGTGTTAATACGGATGGGTTTGCCCCTATACGTTCTAACAATCGTTATCACCGAGTAAAGTTAAATTTAACGGGCGAATGGACTAACATTCAGGCTATTGATATTGACATTACTAATATGGGTAGCCGATGAGTACAAGTAACTTTATTGGATTACCTTATGCTGGTGGTGATGAACGTGAAGTAGCGTTTGTTGTTAATAATTTACTTGAAGGTAAAATAAACAGTACGGGTACAGTAACACTTACAGCGTCAGCAACATCAACAGTTGTTAGCGATAGACGAGTTGGTGCAAATTCACTTATTTTTTTTATGCCTCAGACCGCAAATGCGAGTAGTGAAATGGCATCAGGCGGTATGTATGTTAGCAGTAGAGGTAAACAAACATTTACAATAACACATCCCAACAACGCTAATGCAGATAAAACATTCGGATATGTCGTTCTTGGTTAACAACCAAGTGTACAAATTTCCACATTTATTAAAAGTTACTGAGGCAAACATAAAGAATGTATGGCAGATATTAGAACCATATATTGAAATAAATTTAAGATACGGAGTACATACAGAAACCAAACGAGGTGTATATGATTTACTATTAAGTGGTCATTCACAGCTTTGGTTAAATAAAGACTCTTTTGTAATTACAGTTATTCAAACCATCAACGTAGGAAAAGCCTTAGTCGTTGGTTTTGCTTATGGCAACAAACATCATTGTATTGAAATGGTTGACGGCAAAATCAAAGAGTGGGCAAAAACTATGGGATGTAAAAATATAATCATTAATGGACGTTTAGGATGGAAACGTTTTTTAAAGAAAAATAAGTTTAAACCTAAAGCAATAATATTAGTTAAGGAGATATAAATGACGGGCGTTTTTAAATCAATCGGTAGCATTTTTACGGGTGGTGGTAGTAGTCCAGCCCCCGCACCGCAACAAGTTGGAACACAACGAGTACAATCCGTTGCAGACATTCCTGATTATGTAAAACCTTATTACACAGATTTATTAGATAAATCAGAAGAATTATTTGACACGCCACGTGAATTATTTTCAGGAAGTTATACAGTTCCATTTTCTGAACAAACACAAACGGGTTTGGATCAAGCTATGGCGTTGGCTCAAGCGGGTGATCCATTAAATCAAGCATCAACCGATGTTACTCAACAAACATTACAAGGTAATTTTTTATCAAATACAAACCCTTATTTTCAACAAGCTATGCAATCTGCATTTGACCCCGTTGAGGCTAGAGTTAATTCTATATTTAGTCGTGGTGGACGTTTAGGTTCAGGGGCAAATCAAGCAGTATTAGCTAATGAATTAGCAAAAATATCCGCACCTTTAGCTATGGCTAATTATCAACAAGAACGTCAAAATCAATTAGATGCTTTAAAAATTGCACCAGTTATAAGAGGTCAGCAATTTGAAGATGCACAAAAATTAATTAATCTTGGTTCGGTGTTAGAAGATCAACAAGCGAGAGAATTACAAGAACAAATTATGCGAGACCAATTCCAGTACACAGAACCTCGTGAACGTTTAGAAAATCAATTAGCTTTTGTTACGGGGGCTACTCGTGGCGGTACAAGTACAACAACACAACCAATATATGGTCAAAGTCAATCAAACTTTCTCAATCCACTAGGTGCATTAAGTGTTCTTGGTGGTTTTGGTGGATTATTTAGTTAGGAAATAATTATGTCATTATTAAATAGAAATAATTTTGGTTTATTAGGTTTACCTAATGTTCAATTAACTACGGGTATCAACCCTAACGCCCAAATGCCAAATATGGGATTGCAACAACCTATTGGCGGTTATGGTCAACCGACAGTACCAATGACAATTCCGACTATGCCATTACCACAACCACAACAACCTACAACGTTTGCTGGTCGTTTAGATAATATTGCTCAACGATTATTAGATTATAATATTGGTAGAAATCAAGCGGGAAAAGCATCTTTAGACCCATCATCAGGTGATGCGGGTTATGTTAATGCTATGGGTTTTCAAAATATGCAAAATCAAGCCCGTGCAAGAAGTGATTTAGCAAGGCAGTTAGAAAACCAAAGAATTAACAATATGTATAAACAAGCCTTGACTCAAAATTTACAACCTAGAGCAAAATTTCAAGATATTGCTGGAGGTGCATTTACACGAAAAATAAACTCTGATGGTACAAGTGAATTAGTAAGAAATGATGAAGTTATTGAATTGCTTAATGAACAAGCACGAATTAAGAATCAACAAAAAACTGGTGGTTTAACAGTTGGACAAAAAAAACTAGACGAAACTTTTGCAAAAGACCTTGTTGCAAATAGAGATAAACTTCTTAATGATAAAGTTAACTTGTCAAAAATTGAAAATATTTTAGCAGAAATAAATGATCCTGATTTTCAAGCAACTGGAACAATTAGACAAAAAAGTCCAATACTAGAGGATTTATTAAAATTTGATTCACAAGGTCAAAGACGTCTTGATTTAAGTGATAGAGTACGAAATGTGGTTCAACAATCATTACGAACAATTTTAGGTGCACAGTTTACTGAACGTGAGGGTGAAAAATTAATTGCATCATATTTTAACCCAGCTTTACCTGAAAGTTATAATCAAAGACGTTTAGCAGAATTACAAACTCAGTTAAAAGCTAAGACAGATTATGAAGATGCACGAATTAATCATTTTATAGAAAATGGTACAATGGACAAATTTAATCTTAAACCTCCGTCAGCAGAGGATATTAAAAAGGAATCACTAAAACTTTATGACGAAAGTCTAAAAGCTAATGAAGAAAGTGAAAATAGATTAATAGATAAATATAAATAGGTAATTAATGGCTACAATAAAACAATTAGAAAACGCTTTAGTCAAAGCAGAACAAGCTGGTAATATAGATGACGTTAATGAAATTAAAAGATTAATTTCTAATAAACAAAATGATGTATCTTTAGCTAGTGGAATTGCACGTAGTGCTGGTCAAGGTCTTACTTTTGGTTTTGGTGATGAAATTGTTGCTGGTGTTAAAGCACCTTTTACTGACAAAACATATAGAGAAGAATTAGAATTAGAACGTGCAAAGTTAGAAAACTTTAGACAACAAAATCCAAAGACAGCGTTAGCATCAGAATTAGCGGGTAGTATTGCTATCCCTTTTGCGGGTGGTGCTGGTCGTGCTGTAACTAAGGGATTACAAAAAGCTGGTGATTTAGTAACAAAAAATCAGTTAGGTAATTTAGCTACACAAGGTGCAGTTGCAAGTGGTGTTTATGGAGTAGGAACAGCAGATGAGGACACTACCGCTGGTGATATTGCAAAACAAACAGTAACGGGTGCAATAGCTAACCCCGTTGTTGCACGTACTGCACAAAAATTATTAAATCCACAAATATTAGATGATGCTAAAAAATTAATGGATAAAGGTACAGAATTAACTGTCGGTCAAAAATTAGGTGGAGTTACAAAAGCATTTGAAGATAAAGCAACAAGTTTCCCTATTATGGGTGGTGGTATTCAGCAATCACGTCAACAATCTATTGATACTTTTAATCGTTCAGCAATTAATGAAACATTAAAACCAATTAATAAAACGTTACCTAAGAATGTTGAAGTAGGTACTGATGCTGTTAATTATATGGATGAGGCAATAAGTCAGAATTACACAAAACTTGTTCCTAAATCAGATATTGAAATTGATGATATATTTTTAGATACTATTAAAACAACACAAAAAGCTATGGAACAAACTAATCGTTCTAACGCTTTTAATTCATTTGTTAAAGATGAAATACTTAAGCCAATTAAAAATAAAAAATTATCAGGAGAAAATTATAAAGAATTATATAGTAAATTAGGAAAAGAAATAAAACAATATAGAAAAGCATTTGATAAGCCTGATTTACAAAAACAAGCTGATAATTTACAAGAAATAAAAAATGCTTTAAGTAACAATCTTGCTAGACAAAAACCAAATATAGCTAAACAAATATCAGCAACAGATAGTGCCTACAATATGGCTCAACGAATTATTGGTGCTAGTGCAAAGAATAAAGAGGGTGGTGCATTTACACCTAACCAACTTTTACAAGAAGTAAGAAAACAAGATTATAGTCGTAATAAAAAAATGTTTGCTAAAGGCAAACTTGGTGAATTACAAACTTTAGGACAAACAGCGGAACGTACATTACCTAGTGATGTTCCTAATAGTGGTACATTTGATAGACTTGCTGTTGGTGGTTTAGTTGGTTCACCTCTATTTTTAGGAACTGATCCAATTACTTCAGGTTTGATTGCTGGTGGTTTATACGGAGGGCGTTTATTAACATCACCTCAAGGTCAAAGAATGTTAAGTGGATTATTAACTCAAAGACCACAAGCTGTAAGAAATTTAGCTAATAGAATAGAACAAATATCACCTTATGTCGTGGGTGGATTATTAACAGAATAGGAGAAAAATATGGCAAAAAATTCGTGGAACGATTATTCAGCTACCGCTAGTAGTAATACTGATATTGGTAGTATTGATATTGACGAAGGGTGTAGCCCAGCCAATATTAATAATGCTATTAGAGAGGGTATGAAACATACAGCCGATGTGGTTGCGGGTACAGTTGCATTATCTTCAATTAATATAGATGGAGGGGCTATTGATGGTACAGCTATTGGTGCAAACTCAGCATCAACGGGTGCATTTACTACGGCAACGTTTGCTGATGGCAGTAACTCAGCACCATCATTAAGTAACTCAGGTGATACCGATACGGGTTTATATTTTTCTGCTGATAATGAAATAAGTGTAGCAACGGGTGGTACACAAAGATTAAGTGTAGATAGTTCAGGACATCTTAACCATAATGGTTCAGCTAGTGCCGATATTTCAGCGTTAACATCCTCTGCTAATATAACTATTGATATGGACACCGCACAAAATCATTCGGTTACTTTGGCTCATAACACGACATTTGAGAATCCTAGTAATATGAATGTAGGACAAACGGGGTCAATAATAATTACCCAAGATGGTACTGGATCAAGAACAGCTAGTTTTGGTACATACTGGAAATTTGCTGGTGCTACTGCACCCACATTAACAACGACAGCTTCAGCCGTTGATCGTATTGACTACATTATTGTTAGTTCTACTTTAATACACGCTGTCGCCACTTTAAATTTATCATAGGAAAATAAATGGTATTTCAAAACGATATTCTAGCGGGTTCTAGTGGTGCGAGTGGTACATCTACTGCGGTGCATACAATAGACCAATCAATTAGATTTAATGATGATGATAGTCCTTATATGTATAAAGCATTTAGTGGTGCTGGAGATTTACAAAAAGCCACTATGTCTTGTTGGTTAAAAATGGGAAATATAAGCACTAACAAAGGTATATTTACTTTTATATCAGACAAACCTTTGGAATTAGATTCTAATAATAATTTAAAAGTTCACGCATTTGGTTCAAACAGATTAATAACGGACAGAGAGTTTCGTGACCCATCAGCTTGGTATCATATTGTTCTTTCTATTGACTCTACTCAAGCAGTTAGTACAGAAAGAATTAGATTATATGTTAACGGACAAAGAGAAACAAGTTTTAGTACGGAGAGTTATCCATCACAAAACACGAATGGAAGTTGGTGGTCTAGTAATTTTTTTCAAATTGGAAGAACTTATGGAACAAGTAATTATATGGACGGATATCTTGCCGAGATTGTTTACATTGATGGAACTGCTTTAGACCCATCTAGCTTTGGTGAATACAATAGTTCTGGGATATGGATACCCAAAGATGTAAGTGGACTGACATTTGGCACTAATGGTTGTTATATTAAGGGCGAAGACTCATCTGATTTAGGTAACGATAGTTCTGGAAATGGTAATGATTTCACGACAAGTGGACTTGCCTCACATGACCAAATGGTAGGTGAAAGTCCTACGAATAATTTTGCAGTTATAAATTCTTTAATACCTTCAACTGTTACTTATAGTGAAGGAAATTTAAAATCTGTAATATCTGCAAATGAAAGCACTTCAGCAACGATGGGTGCATCAAGTGGTAAATGGTATTTTGAAGTATATGTTAATACTGTAGGAAGTGCCTATTTAGGTATATGTTCAAATCAAACAACAAATTTTACAAGTTGGATTGGGCAACCAGAAGGTGTTGGATGTAATGCAAGTGCAGGAGACATATATATATCTAACCCAACACCTGCTTCCACATCTTTTGAGGGACTTCCAACTTATACAAGCAGTGATATTATTGGAATAGCATTTGATGTTGATAATCAAAAGATGTGGTGGTCAAAAAATGGCCAATGGTATTCAGGTAATTCAGCAAGTGAAAGCACTATAAATATTTCAGATGTTGAAGCAGGCAATAATGCTTTTGATTTTTCATATATTAATGAACAATTTATTCTTCCTATGCTTGGAACTTCAAATACTGGCTCAACTACAACTTGTAATTTTGGACAAGATGGAACTTTTGCTGGCAATGTAACTGCTGGTGGTAATAGTGATGGTAATGGAATAGGTAATTTTAAATATAGTGTTCCAAGTGGGTACTTGGCACTTTGCACAAAGAATTTAGGGAGTTAATATGGCAACACCAACAATACCAAATGGCGAAGAATATTTCTTTCCAATAATCTACGAAGGCAACGGAGGTGGGCAACGTGTCGGTAAGTTCGTACCTTTTACAGATAATGGGACAATAGATAATAGTGTTATATTTAATCGTGGAGATAATCCAAAGTTATCAAGATTACCAAGTTCAGATGGAAATAGAAGAACATTAACATATAGTGTATGGATTAAAAGAGGTATCTTAGGCACAGAAAACCATTTTATATCTTGTTATGATGGTTCTTCAACTGATAATGAGTCAATGTGGGAAATGCAATTTTTAACAGATAATACAGTAAGTATTTCAAGATATTCAGATTATATTTTACAAACCACAAGGACATTTGAAGATACTTCAAAATGGTATCATTTTGTAATGGCAATAGATACAACTCAAGGAACAGCAAGTGATAGAGTAAAACTCTATGTTGATGGTGATGAAATTACTACTTTTGATGTTGATAATAGAAGTAATATTACTCAAAATTTTGATACGGCTTTTAATAATACATCTGATACTTGTGTGATAGGTGCAAGAATTAATAATACAACTAAACATTGGTCTGGATATATGGCTGAAATAAACCTTGTGGACGGACAAGCACTAACACCAGCATCTTTTGGTTTGACCGACACCTCAACTGGCAGATGGATACCCAAAACATTAAGTGGTATCACTTATGGTACGAATGGTTTTAGATTAGAATTTGGTGATAGTTCAGCACTTGGAGATGACACGAGTGGAAATACGAATGATTTCACAGCTACAAATTTAGCTAGTACAGACCAGACTACGGATAGTCCTACCCAGAATCATGCGACATTTGACCCTAATTTTTCAGGCTCAATAGGATTAAGTGAAGGAAATCTTGTTGCGACTCAAACACTATCTAATAATTGGGAGTCCGCTTTTATAGGTATGCCAATACAAAGTGGTAAGTATTATTTTGAGTTAACCGCAGATGTTGTTTCAACTTATTTTATGTTAGGAGTAACTACTTTAGATGGTTATGCAAATGCAAAAAACACATATATAGGAGATAATGCTGATAGTTATTCTGTGCAAATTTATCCGGGTTTTAACGATTATGTTTATTATGGTGGAAGTAATTATGACACAGGTCAATCTACTAGTGTATCTAATGGTGATGTAATTGGTGTTTGTTATGATGCAGATAAAGGTGCATATTTTATTGCAGTAAATAACACTTGGACACATAGTGGCGATCCAGCTAATGGTACTAATCCAGTATTTACTGGTTATACACCAAATAAATTGGTTTATTTAGGAATAAGTTATTATGTTAGTGGTGCAAAATTTACTTTAAATACTGGTCAAAAATCTTTCACCTACACCCCACCAACTGGCTTTGTGGCTTTGCAACAGGACAACTTGCCAGAAACAGTTAAAGGTGTTAGTGGATTAGTGTGGACGAAGAATAGAGATTCTACTGACAATCATCAATTATACGATAGTTCACGAGGTAAACAATTAGTCTTAGCATCTAATGCAACAACTAATGAAACCACAGTTACAGATGGACTACAAAAGTTTTTAGCTGGTGGACAACAAATTGAAGATGATGTGTCAATTAATACAAGTGGTGAATCGTATGTGAGCTGGAACTGGGTGGCAAATTCAGGAAGCACTAGTTCAAATACTGATGGTTCAATTACCTCAACTGTTCAAGCTAATACAACTGCTGGATTTTCTATCGTGCAATATACTGGAACTGGTAGTGCTGGAACGATTGGACACGGATTATCGTCAGCACCTGAATTTATAATTTTAAAACGATTAGTTGGAGTTCAAGATTGGTTAGTAGGAAATACACCTAGTGGTTGGACAAAGCATTTATTTTTAAATGGAACTGATGCTTTAGCAACAACATCAATAACTTGGAATAATACTGCACCAACTTCTAGTGTTTTTTCAGTAGGAACAGGAAATTCATCTAATAAGAGTGGTGACCCATTTATAGGATATGTTTGGCACTCTGTTGATGGCTTTAGTAAAATTGGTAGCTATACTGGAAATGGGTCAAGTGATGGTACGTTTATTTACACAGGATTCAAACCAGCTTGGGTAATGATTAAAAATATAAGTGGGAGTTATCATTGGAATCTTTTTGATTCTGCAAGAGATACATTTAATCCAGTAGATAGAGCATTAGCACCAAGTTCAACCGCAGTAGAAACTAATTTTAGCACTAGTGAAATATTTGACTTTTTAAGCAATGGATTTAAATTAAGATGTACTTTGGGTGGAGAAAATTTATCTGGAAACACATATATCTATATGGCATTTGCTGAACATCCGTTTGTTGGTGACGGAGTTTCACCCGTAACAGCTAGGTAGTTTGACATTTCAAGACATAAAAGTTTTGCCTGACGAGGCTTAAATCAAGCCAATTTTTTAAGAATTATAACAAAATTAACAATTAACAAAAATAGGAGTTACTTATGTACGCTTATGTAAAAGCTGGACAAGTTGTCCAAATAGTAAATGCGAGGGCGTGGAACGATCCAGCAACGGGCGTTCAACATCCAGCCAGTATATTTAGTTTATGGTCAAAAGCTGATTTAGCTAATATTGGTTTATATCCCGTAGTGCAATCATCTTCACCTGATAGTCAATTTAATACTGTGGGTTCTGCTAGTTATAGTTTTGATGCTGATAATAACCAAGTTGTGGAAACTATTAGTTCTAATGAAAAGAATTTAAATGATGTAAACGAAGTAGATGATAATGGCGATGCGGTTTTAGATTCAGATGGTAACCAATTAGTTACAAAAGGGCTTAAAACAATATGGATTGAAAACACTAAAGCCACAGCAAAAAGTTTATTAGAGCCAACCGATTGGTATGTGGTTCGTAATGCTGAGGATAATACTCAAGCTATTCCAAGTGAAGTGACTACACATAGAGCAAGTGTTAGAACCGCTAGTAATACTATTGAAACGGCTATTACTGATGCTAGTGATATGACCGCCTTTAAAGCCTTGTTTATTGTACCTACTGATTCTGATGGTAACCCAACGGGTAAAGCCCCTATACATAACTTTCCTGATTCTTATGGCGAATAGTTATGTTGGAGATATTTAGTGCCACTATTGCTGGTATTAAAATCGTTCAGGAAACATTTGATAAAATTTCATCTACCTTAGATAAGGCTCAACATATTGGCGAAATTGCTCATCACGTTGATGAGTTTCTTAATGGTTATGATCAAGTACAAAAAGACCGATTTAAACGTAACTCAGCATCTAACGTATTTTCTATAAATAATGTTGCTCAAGAAGTTATTGATGCCAAATTAGCAAGTGAAAAACGTCAGGAAATAGCGACAATGATTGACCTTAGATTTGGTTGGGGTACGTGGCAAAATATTTTAAAAATACGAGCTGACCGCATCAAAGCTGAACGAGAAAGAATAAAAAAAGAACGAATACTGCGAATCAAACGTAGAAACGAAATAATGAAACAAATTGAACAAGGGTCAATAATTGTTGTCGTCATTATTGTAATATTAATCATAGTTTATTTTGGATTTATTAAAAAATGACAAAACTTACAGAACGAGAAACGGGTCAGCTTTTAGAAGCGATTGAAAATTTACAAAATGAATGTACGACACTTAGTACACGAGTTCGTGCCTTAGAATTGCAATTAGCAAAAGGCAAGGGCATAATGTCTGCTGTTGTAGTCGTTAGTTCTAGCTTTGGGGCAATCTTAGGATTGATTCTTGGCAGATCATAAATTTCAGGGTAAGTCCGCTGAATATTATGTAGCGTACTTATTATTAAGATTAGGATATGCGACTAATCTCGTTAATCAAAATGGCTTTGACATATTAGCCATTATAAATGACAAGTTAATTAGAATAGAAGTTAAATCGTCAACACGAGGAATTACTAATCGTAATGGTTATAAATTTTCTACTAAGCAAGGTAAAAACGGAACGTTAAGAAAATTATCTGAAAGTTGTGATTCTGACATTGTAGCTTTTGTAATGCTAAATGAAGAATATCCACGAGTTTATTTTAAACCGACAAAAACAATAACGGGTATATCGCATCAGATATATTCAATTCATTTGTCAGATAAAAATTTAGAGAAAAGGACATTGAATGATGCACTTAGTAAATTGGGATGAAATACAATATTTTAAAAAAGAAGAATTTAATTGCACTCATACGGGTAATAATTTAATGCAAGATGGTTTTATGCGAAAGCTGGATTTTTTGCGGAAGACCATTGACAGACCTTTAGTTATTTCTTCAGGATTTAGAGATGAAACACACCCAGTTGAAGTCAGGAAGACAAAACCAGGTATGCATACAAAAGGTATTGCTTGTGATATTTTAGCTAATCACAAACACGCTTTAGATATTATTAAAATTGCCTTAGATATTGGATTTATGGGTATTGGTGTAAATCAAAAAGGTAATTATGATGGACGATTTATTCACGTAGATTTGCGAGAAGCAGAATCACCAATTTTATGGAGTTATTAAATTATGTTATTTGGATCAATAATTTCAGGCGTTACCAAGTTAGCGGGTACGTGGCTACAAGGTAAACAAGAAAAAGCAAAATTAAAAGCTGAAGTAGAATTAACAAAATTACAAGCGACAAAGAAAAAAATAGAACAAGACGGCAACTGGAACGAGATGGCTATGAAAGCATCAGATAGTAGCTGGAAAGATGAGGCGTGGACAATTTGTTTTATTGGTATTATCTTCGCTAGTTTTTTTCCACCCTTGCAACCATTTATGGCTGATGGTTTTAAATTTTTAAAAGAGGATTGTCCTGATTGGTTAACCTATGGAATATTAGCATCAATAGCTGGTTCGTTTGGGTTAAAATCAATCGCCCAATTTAGAAAATGATGTACCAATGGCAGTTTAAAGTAATTGTTACTTTATTAATAATTCAATTAATTTTACACGTTGCAGAAATAGTAATTGATTTAAATACGAACGATATTATGCAAATATTTCCCGTTCAAATAATATGATGGAAAAATTTTTAATTATTGTATTTTTTATTATTCAACCAGCAAATGAAGATGTAAAAAAATACGAAATAGAACAAGAAGTTTTTAATAAAAATAAATGTCAGGAAATGGCAAAAGATATATCTTTATATGTAAAACCGAGCCAAGATATTTTAATTGAGGCTCAATGTGTTAAATATTTAAAGATGTAAGTAGTGTATAAAGTAGTGTATAGATGGTATATTTTTAGGTATAAAAAGGAATAATGTATAAAGTAGTGTAGAAATTTATCAAAACCATAGGGTTTATGGGGGTGTCATTGGTTTGTGGTACCGGATGTCGGGGGTTCAAATCCCCTCAGCCACCCCATCTAAAACCCGCAGAATATAAGGCTTTTCCCCTAGTTTCGGCTAGGGGATTTTTTTTTGTCTTTTTTATTTATA
>Ga0255743_10000454_pt1 | contig 36571 bp, 17 predicted proteins | sample 101ome_19_FD_179950 | JGI IMG/M metagenome (GOLD analysis project Ga0255743, IMG submission 179950) | Coastal salt marsh microbial communities from the Groves Creek Marsh, Skidaway Island, Georgia - 101405AT metaG (version 2) | ecosystem: Environmental > Aquatic > Marine > Intertidal zone >... | reverse complement strand
ACGATTGTGATTTTTCTCTTCTGAATTTTTAGCAAGAGTATTTAAAGCAATCTCAAGTGACTTAGCATTGTCAGTAAAATCATACCATTCTTCAAATACATCTTTCTTTACTTCAAAGTTTTCATCCTTTTTATACCAAATGTATGATTCATGATTTGCACTTCTTGCTCTGCTGGTAAATTGACGAATGATATCAGCACTCTTATCTTTATCAATGTAATGTATCTGTGAAATACTTTTGTTTAAAAGATTGATGCCTTCTGTTAACATAGATGTTGTAATAATCACATCGACATCTTTGGCAATGCGTTCATTCTTCAGCATCTGAATAATCTCTTCTTCATTCTTCTGATCACTATCGATCGACAATGGTCGGAATCCAAGGTCTTCAAGAGATTGTGCAAGTGCTACATTCTCACTCTTATTGTTTCGATAGATCAATACCTTTTCTTTCTGTTCAACATTTCGTGTGAAGTGATTAATCATCACCTCATTCATCGTAACTTTATCACTGTTCTCAATATGAACACAAGTAACTACATCTTTCTTTCGATTCTTTTGTGAGATTTTGATATGCTCATCAACAATTAAGAAGTTACTTAGATATCTTGGTTCATATGTACTTGAAAATAAATTGACTTTTTTGAATGAACGCTGCCGGATTGCGTTTGAGATATAGTACATGACATTGCCACGATAGTTTGCAGCAAGATATAAATTATGACATTCATCAAGATGAAGTTCATATTCATTCAGGTCTAGGTCTCTTTTGATCAATGATACAAGTTTATCATAGGTACAAACAATTTTAGTACCACGGTCTGGTTCAAAGTTCTGATTGTCAAGAAGATATTGAAAATTAGGATGCTTTTCTTGTTGCTGAAGAACCTGTGATGTATACGGAAAGGCAATGATTACTTTCTCAAGAAGTTTTGCCCGTTGAAACATCAATTCAGTTTTGCCAGTACCTGTTGGTGAATCAATCAGAGTACTATAGTTATCTTTACAGAACAAGAGGCTATGCGGAAGCTCACTTACAAAGGTTGTTATTTCATGTTTTTTCACGTTCACTCCATATGATAAGGTTCCAGGTCAAATAAAACACCTATCTGATTATATCATATCTAGTGTACATAGTCAAGTAGATCTTATAAACATTCTCAACTTAGATATTGATTCCCATTTTACCTAGTTCTTTCTCAGTCCAGACTACAAATTTCCAATTCTGCTTTGCACAGAATTCTTTTGCCTGTTTCCATTTTGATTGATTGATAATATATACAATCGCCTGTTGTTTATAATTTCTCACTCGCCTTGTTGGTGGTTGTGTCTCACGATATGGTTTGACCTCAACCATATATACTTCATTGTTTTTGTTCATGAAAACAAAATCTGGAAAATATGAATGCATTTTCTTGTCAATTGGATTCATATAAGGTACAATAAGTCCTTCACTGTTCCACCACTGCACATTTGATGATTCATCAAAAAACGCCATGATGCGTTTTTCCCAGGAACTCCGATAAATAACATTACGAGAATTGCCTTTATATTTCTCAATGTGTTTTGGTACGAACTTTCCCTGTCTATATTTTGTTCTACTCATAGGTACAATTGTCAGTTACTGTTTTAACATATCCATATAAAAAGAGAGACTTTCAAAAAATATTTATGAGGATGGATATTGTGGAGAACAAAGTTGATCCTGCGGTAGGAACACCTGACGATAAAACAAAGGCATCAATATACATGCCTGCACCAAAAGGATTGCTAATTGAGAACCACTTGATCAATTGGAGAGGTTCTGATTTAGGTATCTCAGGTGAACTTGTCATGAATAGTTCTGACCGTGTCCGTGATGCTTTCAACTCTTCAGGAACAACTGGTTTTGTTTCTGGACTTATGTCAAGCATGGGTACAGTTGTTGACGAGGCATCAAAGGCGGCATCAACTTGGGTTGATCGTCAAGTGATGGAAGCAACTAGTTTTGGTTTACCAATTATCAATCAAGCATTTGGACAAACAGCAAGGTCAAATCATACACTGATGTTTGAAGGTGTCGACAAAGTGCGTGACTTTATTCTTGAATGGAATATATTTCCAAACAATTATGAAGATGCCGATTCAATTGAAACTATTATTGCTGTTCTACAAAAGGCAGCATTACCTAAAATTGATAATAAAACAATTCTCGATAAAATTCAAGATGTTGCAGTCTCTGCTTTTTCGGATAAAAATGAAGACCGTGATGTAAAAGAAAACAAACCCGTAATGCCATCGGGTTTATATAGTGTAACGTATAAGTTACCATACAAAGTTAAGCTTAAATTATTTGAAAGAAAAGATTCGAGTGGTGCTTATAATAATCTATCGACAACAGATTTAATTGAAATTACACACCTAACAAGTTTTCCAAAAGAACTTGTAATGAGAAACATTTATCTTGAACATGATATTAGTGGCACACAACCACCATTAATCGAATATAATGGTGAATACTTTCATACAAAATATAATCTTCGTGTATCATTAACAGATATTACTGTTACAACAAGTGAAGATATAAACTACACCTAATATGTCAACACCAAATGAATTAAGATTTCCTGCTGACTTAGGTACGGGACTTATAAAAAACTATATTCGATTTCAGTTTTATGAAAAGACTAAAACAAGTCCAAGCGTTACATATGATCCAACAAGTGTAAATCTTGCAAAGTATACTCGGTATAAGCCAGATATCTTTTTACCGATAACTCCTGATCTATTTCGTGATGTATTAGGTATTGCTTATAATGAAACAAATCTTGGTGTTCTTGGTTCTCTGTTGTATAATGAGGCGAAGAGAATGAATGATCTAAGTGCCGAATCAATTGAAAGAGCATTTTCAAATGCACTATCAACAGAGGCAATTAAAAATGGCATTAAATCATATGTAAACACCCAGATAACAACCTCAAGTGTAGATGCTGTTAAGGCGTATGCTTATAAAAATGGCATGGCATATAATCATAACTTGATGCTGATGTTTAATGGCACAGCCTCACACTATCGATTCTTTCGTTTAAGTTGGACGTTAAGACCTAAAAATGAATTTGAAGCAGACACAATTCTTAAAATTGAAAAAACATTTTTGAAAAACATTTTACCAACAACAGCAAATGGTGGAATGAATAGTAGAGATTTAAAGTATGATAATCATTTTAAGTATCCTTATGAAATTCATATGAAGGTATATATTAATAATCAAGAATTTACTAAGTTTAATTTATTACCCTGTTTTGGTATCTTCTTTGATGCCTCTCATGAAGAACACCAAGAAGGTCTTGAGTTATCTTTAATGAAAGGTAAAGGTGATCGTATATACTATACCCAAACAATTTTAAACTTGGGTCTTCAAGAAAAAGAACAATTTACAAGAGAAAGTGTTACATTCTCAAGAAAGCCAAAACAATTAGTTGAGGATATATTCAAATGAATTTCTTTCGCAATTTTCCAAAAACATATGTTAAAGTTGAGAATGTAAATATTGCGTTGATTGATATTTCAATTCGTACAAAAATTATGGATTGGATTACAAAAACAAATGAACACTTAGTTAAAGGTACATATATTCTTGAGACTGAACAAAGACCAGAACAGGCATGTTATGAATTATATGATACTACAGATTATACTTACATATTATTAATATTGAATAATGTATATGATGTCTATGAAGATTGGATACATCCAACAGAAATACTTGATAAATTGATCATTAAACAGCATGGTTCAATTTCAGCAGCAAGAAATAAAATATATCAATGGTATGACTTTTCAGGTACAGAAGTTTCCGAAAAGTCACCAGAAAGATATAAGAGTTTAAGTTATTATGATAAAATGATGCAAGATAATGAACGAAAAAGAAAAATCAAAACTCTTGACCTAGCATCAACAATGCGCATACACAATGATTTTGCACAAGTTTTAAGTAAAATATGAGGACGATATTTTCAAAAACAAAAAAAGAAGACCTGTTTCCCGAACAAATAGGTGACTATGAATTGATCTCTTTAATGCTTGAGTCACCAAGAGATGATAAAGGCACAGGTATTAAGTTTAAACAATATGGTCTTGATTTCATTTATACAAATTTTAGTATATACGAAGACTTATATTCAAATTGTTTGACAGGTTCTGTAACACTAATGGATGGAAATCATTTAATTACAGATTTTCCAATCATTGGAGAAGAAACAATTGAGTTATGTTTTCGTTCAATGAATACACCAATTTGTATATTATTAAGAATGAGAGTTACTGGTATTTCTCCAGTTTCTAAAGTTAATGAAAATACTTATTTGTACACATTGTATCTTACATCAAATGTAGCCATTGAAAGTGAAAAGCAAAAGATATCAAAAGCATTTCATGAGGGCACTGTCTCACAAATAGTTGAATATATTTGTTTGAAGTATTTGAAAATGATTGATGATTCAACTCTTTCTTTTCAAAAAGAAGGTGATTTCTCATTAAAGCATAAAGATAAGTATTCAAATTATTTTGCAATTGAAACAAATTCTGGTCATACTGAAAAATATATTGCACCATATTATTCACCATTTCGCATAATAAATAAATTATGTAAAAGAGCAATATCAGAAACTGGATCATTATATTTTTTCTTTCAGGATATCAATAAGTTTCGTTTTATTAGCCTTGAGGATTTATTTAAGAAAAGAGATGGTGAACAAGCATTTAAAAAATTAGTTTATATACCAGCAGATAATATTAATCGTGATAATTTAGGTGCGTGGAATATTGTTACAGATTATAAGATTAAAGATAAGTTTGATGTGTTCAAGAATATGTCAAGAGGATTATATTCTTCTGTATATTCATTTATTGATGTTGAAAAACGTAATGTAACAAAAAAGGAATTTTATTATCAAAGAGATGCAAAAAAATTCCATCATATTAATAATGACAAATTTTTATTAACAACAGACAATAGTGATATAACACATAAGATTTCAGAAGAAATTCCAAGCACAGTTGCTGGTGTTGTAATGTATCATACAGGTGATCCAGAATCTCAAGATCGAACAATACACCATGCTGAGGTGTTGCAAAGAAGATTAGCAATGCAAGCAAGCATTGACTCAATGGTTATTCAAGTTGTTCTACCTGGTGATACATCTGGACAAATTTCAATCGGTGATATTGTTGAATTTGTATTTCCAAAAAATGATAAAAAAGAAGGTGACCAATATTTAAGTGGTAGATATATGGTCACTCGAATTAATCATTCAATCGATACTGTAAAGAAATATTCATTAATTGTTGAGTTGGTGACTGATTCAATAAACAATGATTATCAATTAGTACCTGAAGTTCCAAATAGTAAATTAGGAATTAAAACAGTAGCAAAAGAAATATTACTGGAGCAGGATCAAGATTTAGTAATGTCTTCGATATTATCACTTGATGCAGTTGACCGATATAATGAAGAAACAAGAAAAACAGATCTAAGAGATCGTACAGTAGGTAATTAATATGTTTGATACAGATTCATTAGCATTTGGTAAAAATATGATTTGGTTTGTCGGTGTGGTAGAAGACCGCATGGACCCAAATTTTCTTGGTCGTGTACGAGTTCGATGTTTTGGTTTTCATTCAGAAAATCGTGATGATGTACCAACTGATATGTTACCATGGGCAATGGTAATGCAACCAACTCAATCAGCAGCACAAACAGATGTAGGTAAATCTCCTACAGGACTTGTTGATGGTTCTTGGGTAGTTGGATTTTTTCTTGATGGTGATGAAGCACAGCAACCCTTAGTGATCGGTTCACTTGGTGGTTATGCAAGAAAACCAGAGAAGTTAAATCCTTCAGATGCTTCTGATTGGTACAAGTATGGATTTAAAGATGTACGCACAGGAAGCAATCTACAACGAAGAGGCTTTCCTCAACCTCCTGTATCTGTCCGCAGAAAACGTGGAGATGAACTTGGTGTTGAAGTTGAAGAAGATGATTTTGTATCAAGATATCCTAGAACCGGTTCTGAAGATGAACCAACCACACCAAAACTTGCAAGAGGTCTAAATGACTTAACTATTCGGTATGATCCTGAAGTTTCTGCAACGTCAACATATGATCAAACGCAAGCAGCATTCAAAGAACCACTCTTATCAAAAACATTGAATGTTAATCGTAACATTCAAACTGCTGTACCAAGTTTCAAGTTTGACCAACCACAGCCACCCTATCGTGCAATCTATCCTTTCAACCATGTTTTACAAACTGAATCTGGGCATATTGTTGAATATGATGATACACCACATGGTGAACGAATTCATGAATATCATCGTTCAGGAACATTTCGTGAAGTTCATCCAGATGGTACAGTTGTTAAGCAAAACATGTCTGACAAATATGATTTCACAGAAGCACATAGTTATGAGTACACTAAAGGTGCTAAGTATCAAACACACCGAAGAGGACTTGCTTTACTGATCAATTCTGCACGTTTAGCAGGTGAGAATTATGAACTTCGTGTTTGTGGAAGTAGCAATCACAATTTAACAGTTGAAGACGGTGACTACAATGTTCGTGTTCAAACAGGTAAAATTGATATGCTTACTTCTTCATTGCAATTGAGAGGACAGAACGAAATCATTCAAACTGCTCCATTGATTCAGACAAATGTTGGTAATCATCTTCACAGAATTCAAAATGATTATACTGGAGATGCAAGAGGAATTTATAATATTGCCGGTGGTGCAGTTAAAGTTACTTCTGCAATGAACACAAATATGGCCGCAGGTGATAACTGGACATGTAGTGCAGGACATACCATCAATATGACTGCAGAGAATTCATTTGCTATGTTGCCGTTCTATGCACCAGAGCCTGTAGCATTCTCACAAGTTGCTCGGCATGGTCATATTGAATTGAATGCACAAGATGGAGATACTCGTATTTCGTCAAGGTCTGCTGTTGGTGGTTTACTTGGTGTGATGGGCGACAAAGGTTCATTCACTGTAACATCACCACTTCGTACATCAATTGCTTCAATTTTTCAGATGCAACCTGCTCCTGAGTGGGAAACTCATATGTCTCATCCATCAAGTTTGGTTGGACAAACTCAGACAGGATACATTTACCTTGTATCAAAACTTGGTAATATTGTTCTTGAGACACAAACATTCAATAGTATAAAAATCAAAGCCACACCTGTTGGTACAGTTGAAACACAAGGTGGATATATACAAACAGTATCGACATCAACAAATATATTTTCAAGCTCAAGAATGAATACCTTCATCAATGCAGGTATGGGTATCTACACCAAATCAGTTATTGGTACTCAAATTCATTCTGGCATGGAAGTGTTTGTTAAAGCAGATACTAACATTGATCTATTTGCCTCTCTTGCTGGTTCGTTTCATGTGAACACAAGACTTGCACTTGGAGATTTTCGAGCATATTCACCAGCACTTCGTGGTGATGAATTCATGAAAATGTTTTTAAATCATTTTCATTTAACACCACTTGGTCCAACAAGCACTGTTTCAACGTCAGGAGATCCTTCAATTGTAATGGGTGTGATGAGGTCGTTTTGTCAAAAAACATTTGTATGGTAAGAAATGAGAGATCCTGGTATAATGATTCCCGAATTTATTCGAGCAAATCGCACATTTGATCCTATTTTTCCAGGTGTCAATTGGGCGTTGACTGTTGGTAATGCGATTTCAGCATACATGATGGGTGCTGAAAATATCAATAAGATACGTTTTAATCCATTTTCATTTGTATTTTGGATGACTCCTGTTCCACTATTAATGGTCGCTCAAAAATCATATGCAATTGCTCCATGGGAATTTGGTATTAAAGTTGGTATTGCAATTGAAAGATCTATTATGACAATATATACACATGGACAAATTAACTTAATCTATGTACCAGGACAATTACCAATACAAATGGCTCAAATTTTTGAGAAGCCTACCGTAGCCGGTGAACTGCCTGCTGTAAGAATGGCAACAGCAATACATGCTGCAGTAAGTACAATTTTAGTGACATGTATTGATACATCCTATCCACCACAACCTTTGACTGGGCCACTTACTTAAAAATGTAATTAAACTATGTTAAACGCTATTACCTATTCACCAGAAAGTTCTGGTAAAAAAACATATTGGGAAGAAGACTGGAATAATAAAAAAGTCAAAATCTGGTATGATAATGATTGTCTTTTTGATTTAGCAATTCCTGCTGGTTCCTCTGGCATTGGTACAACGTATGGATGTATTGCAAATGCAACTGGAAACTTTGCAAAATATAAAGTGCAACGTTTTCATCAAATGTGGAATGCTGGAAACTATAAAAAACGTTATGCGATTAAAGTAACTCTATGTCCAAACTACTCAGCAGGAATGGGCGGAGGAGGAGGTGGTGGTGTTGGTGGTGGTACTGGTGGTGGTTCAAATATAACATCTGGTGGTGGTGATGCAAACATCGCCTGTATGAGTTTACGCAAATCACTTGGAATGAAATTTAAAAAAGTACCAATTGCTTTGCAAAGTATGAGAGCAGAAATCATCAATAATTGTAATGATATGATTCAAGATATGAAACGATATGCATTTGAAGAAGTTTCAGAAATTGTTCGTGTTTGTACTGCTCTTGGAATTAAACGTGCTTATCTTCGTGGTCTTATTCACAATATTAATGGTGAAGATGATATCGACAAATACATATATCGTTTTAATTTAAATGGCGCTCTTCCTTTTCAAGATCAAGCTCAAGGTAAATTTGCAGATAAAGCATTCTTTTTTGGTACACGCAATACAATACTACTTCAAACAATTTCTGTTGAAGGTGATGCATTAACTGCTGTCTCCGGTGAAGATATCAGTACAGTTGACAATGGTGTTCTACCACTCACTACATTCATTCCAAAATATAGACCAGCTGGGCAAAGTCAAAATACATTTCTACCCTGGCTTCCTACAATGAGTTGTGAATTATTGTATAATATTCCACAGCCAACAAAGTGTATTACTACAATTGACATATCAAGTCAAGCTACAAATCCACCAGATTTAGATATGCTTGTGCCGATTGGTGACAACCCTGCACCATATACCGGACCAAATAAAGGATTCCCATATTCAAAAATGGTTAATCCTATACCTAAGCCATTGCGAATGGTAATGGATGGAAGTCCTGTTGATGGTGAAAAAGTTATTCTATCAAATCGTTTTGAGTTATCTGGAATTGTTAAGATTTCTGCTGGTGATGAAGCAGTAGTTACTATGCAAAATCTACAGGGATTAGATTATCCAACTGAAATCAAAGTGGTAGGAAATACATCACAACTCAATGAAGGTGATGTAATTCTTTTGGATCCACGAAAGGCAGATGCAAATACTGCAAACACTATTTGGGATTTTGAATTTGAAAATCCTGATGATGGAGATGGAACAACAAAGAAACCAGAAGACGGGCCACCAAAAGATAAAGAACATGAAACTGGAATACCACCTGAAGAACCTCCTGTAGGTGACCCTGGTGATGATGACAAACCAATAGTTCCACCCGAAGGATGGCCAGAGGGTGAACCTCCAGAAGTTGATAGTGAAGATCCGCCTTATAAAGAACCAGATCCTGGAGACGGTGATGGTGAGAAAAAGACATTATCTTTCCCAATTACAAAGAAAGATGGTAGTTGGGTGAGTGATGTTCCTTTACCAGGTGGTAATGATGAAGACCCCGATGCTGGATCTTATGCTGGTGAGGTACTTATACAACGTGACCCAATTACAGGATTTGGTAGCCGTTATACAGAAGAATTAGTAGTTGGTGATGTAATTGAACTTCAATATGAAGAAATGATTGTACCCGGCGTCTTCTATTCAATTGGTCACGGATTTATTCATTATAAAGGAACTTACTTCCAGAAATCATACAAACAAGGAATGCACATTGTATTTGGTAATGTGCAATATGAGGTAACTGGACAAAGCGGTGGTGGTGTGTTAACATATAAAGGCTATCGTTTTGAATATGATAATGTATATTCTGTGAAACGTTTAAAAGAAGCCTTCCGTGAAGATGTTTATAATACTGTAGGTATTGAAAACTTTGCACAAGTATCCACAAAATGTAGTTTATATCCTGTTCCGAATAATGTTAAAATGGGATTTGTTACTTTTGAACAAGGTGGTGCAATTGATATGACAACACCAAATTCAATGGGCGTTTACAATAAAGCAGAAGAATATTTTGAAACTGGTGACCTTATTGCAATTGGAGGAATTGAATATCGTTTCACAAACATTTATAATAATTCATTGAGAGGTGTCTATCGTGTTGATGGTGGTGATATTGGTTCAGGTGTTCAATCTACAACTCTAGTGCGGGCATCAAAAGTAACTCGAGCAATGGCAGATAATGAATATTCTCAAGCAATGATTTTACCATATCGTTCATACTTTGCAGTAAGTGCAATTCATAGTGATACCTCAATTGAAGTAACACCAAGCTATGGAATGGCTACAAACTATGAGGGTAAACTCTATCGTGTTGGTTTCAATATACGCTCAACATCGGCATCACCTGATTTGTACAACTCTGGATTTGCAGAAAAAGGTGTTGCACAATTCTTACCAGATGGTTCAGCAACTGATAATAGTGAAAACTTTTTCGTACCAAAAGCAGCAACAGAGAAAGTGATCATGTATGAGCATGGTGAAATCAATTCTACAGGTGGTGTAACAAGTTATAGTGTACAACCAGTCAAGTCAGCAAAGGGTGCATTAAATGGTAAATTCTTCAATCATCTATTCAACGCATCAACTGATTTAGTTCATACTCATGGTGCTGTTGTTTTCCCACATCAATATGATTTAAGACTTGATGAAGAAGAAAAGGGAGAACTATACTTCTCAGCAGGTGATGACCGTTATATTATTCTTGAAACAATGAAAGATAATCACCCAGAATCACATGGTTTCAAAAAGGGTGATATACTTACAATACATAAAATGAAATATAAACCAGACTTTTTCCAAGACGAACCTTTTGGTAAGTTCATAAGACACTCTGATCCTCATTTCTCTGCGCATATGCAAACGGCTGATTATGATGATTGTGGTATGTTAATTGAAGTTGCAGATATTGTTAACCCACATCGGTTTAAAGTTTTAAGAAAAGGTCCATCTTGTAATTCAAATGCAGATAAGTTCTTCCATGCATATGATTTGGATGCAACTTATTATCTTACTGCAACAAATGGTGGCGTCCTTGAATATTGGGCAAAATATTTTAATGCAGTATTCTTGGATGGTACAGTTACTGCAGATAGTGAAAATGAATATTCATCTTATAATCCAACAAGAGAATTTGATCTTTGTTCAAAGGGTACAAATAAAAATAAGTTAAAATGGAATTATAAGAAGGATGCATTTACATCATCATATAAATTAGGAATGACGGCGTTTAATATTGCAATGTCTGGAAATCGTGTAACATTAAATCCGTCAACATCAACCGCAGATGGTACATACATTTTCAGTATGAAACATCCTGTTACTGCTCCGCCTAAATTGCTTGATGTATTCCCATTGAGAGTAGTTGAATTTGAATTAGTAGATACTAATCCGCCATTTCAAGAAGTTTATTACTACGGATAACATATGTTCAAGCTTAAAAGTATAGGATTACTTCCGGGTATGAGTAAAATAAAAATACCTATAGGAGGAAAAATAAAAATACCTGGCGGAGGTGCTATTGGTAGTGCAGTAAAAGGAGTTAAAGGTAATGTTAAAGTTCCAGGTACAGGTCTTAATTTAAAGCCATTGCCAAAACCAGTTGCTCAAAAAGTTGCTAATATGAAGATTCCTCCTGGTGCTACGATTAATATAAATGGTATGAAAGTAACAAATCCGGCACCAAAACAACCTCCAGTAAGTTCTTCTTGTACACAATGGGACGAATCAAAAGGTATGACTTCTTGGCCCACATTAGTAAAACCAGAAATAAAAACAAAGATTGGGGTAAGTCCAGGGGTCGTAACATTTGCTCTCGGTGCTGACTTTGGTACACTTATTAATGATCCAAGTAGTTTATGGAAAGGTGCGTTAAATGGACATCCAGCTATGAAAAATTATAAGTATTATATTATTGCTGGTTGGTCAAAAGGAAGACACATGAAAGTATACTGGGCAAATGATTTGGCAACAGCCAAGCAAATAGATAAAATAATAGCAAGAAAACCTGATATGCCACCGGCACCACCTCCCATAACACTCTCAATGAATGCAGCACTTGTCAATAAGGACGTTGAGGCTGCTTTGAAAAAAATAGGATTCTCAATCAGAGGATTACACATGCTTCTTGATTTTCAAGGCATGGCTCAACAAGGTAAATTTAATAGTCGGCCTCTACATACAAGACGTGGAAAAGTTTGGCTAGGTCCTTGGTCTGGTGTTTTTGATCGTTATCAAGATGGTACAAGCAGTTACACAGGTTTGTGGTGGTGTTTAAAAGGTGGAAAAACTCGTCGAAGTACTGATGGAAGAATGCAAAGAAGTGCTGATACTCAAGATATGCATCCGGCTCAATGGCATTGGTTTCATGTAAGAAATACTCCTTGGAAGCATCAAGGATTAACACAATATAGTGGTGAAAATGGTCCGCCTTGGTTCTGGCCATCTTCTCATGAAGGCGGTAAAGACCATGCTCGGCGTGGAAAAGGTAGTGGTAGTCGAAGTATACATCCAAAGAGAGATACATATTTTGGTATTATTATGAATCGTTGGGCAATGGGCGGTGAAGGTTGGAAAATTTTAGCACAAGATCCAAAACTAAAGAAGATATTTAAAGTTAAACCTGGGTTTAAACTTGAATTTCAACCCGAACTCGATATATCAAAATATGGATCATTTGAAAGATTAACATATGGGTTTTGCGGTTCACACGGTGGTCGTGCAGGAGCAGTTACTGGACTTGCTGCAACACCAAAACCTGTTGCACCAACAGCAACTACAACCATCACTAGTACATCTTCATCTGGTGGTGTGAATAAAACAATGTCAAGGTCAGTGCCAAAATAAGGAGTTATAATGGCAGTAAATTTATTTACAGGTGGATCATTATTTAAACGCATTAAGGGTATATACGACCGTGTAGTGGGTACTGCAACTGTTGTTTGTCCTGAAGTTGTAATCAATAAGAATTGGAATCCTGATAGTCAATATGCAGGTTATGCAATGAAGGTTCCGTCAAAGAACTTTTATGATTACATCGGACCATATCTATGTCAAGATCCTGCGCTACGAAGTGGAACTTATACTGATCAGAAAACACTTGTAAAAACTAAAGGTGTTGGTCTAGGTCAAGATCCATATAATAATGATCTAACAAGAGCCTTAGACCGTGAAATGCACAGTAATCCAGGACCACTTGCATTTACAATGGATTATTCAGATATTCCAAAAAATAATATATTTGTTGCAGAAAGTATTGCAAAAGGAAAGACTGAACTTGCTGATGCTAATATTAGTCCTGGTTCAAGAAAATATAAAAAGAGAGATTGGAAAGAAAAAATAATTAACTGGGAAGGTACTTGGGGTGATACAGATGGCGCCTTTCAAACTGCAGTGATGCTTAAAGTTACAATACATCATTCAAATGATCGTGTTCCAGGTGGCTTTACAGGTAATGTACATCCAACAGGTTCATATGGTATTGTTTGGATTGGTTCTGGTAATGATAATCATGCAGATACTTTTCAAAGTTCTGCACAGCCATGGGGCAATTTCGGTTTTAAGAAATTTTTCAATCAATATTTTTCATCCGGTGAAATGCATCAGGGTAATGATGCGCAATCAGTAAAAGTTTTTATGGTACCGATCTATCGAAAACCATTTGAAAATACATATGTTATTCGTGGTGGTACTTGTGCAAGGGCAGGTAAATATCAATGGATTGATTTACGTTTCTCAATTTGTGGTGGTGGCTTTTCCGGCGGTTCTTGGGGTGCGGGCGGAACAATTTTTGGTAGTGCAATGTCCACACTTTTTCATTGGCTCTGTCAACTACTCAACTTATTTAATATTGGATTTAACGTTCCTTTCACAAATTGCTGTTATTTTGCATTAGGTAATGCATTAAAATCACTTATTGAAGGACCTATCAATTGGGTACTTAAAATTATCAATGATTTCATGGCAATTTTACTTGGTAATGATAAACCTTATAAAGGTTCTTGTAGAATTGATGTTGATGAAATTGGTTCAACATGGATGACACTTGACAGTAAAGAATACATGTTTCATCCTGCAATGAGAAACTTTCATAAGAATGCAACAACATCTGTAAATCCAACACATACAAACAATGAACACTTGTATACTCAGTTTTACTATCCACATATTATGAAGAATCCTTTATTTGGGTATGCAGAAAAATTTGAATGGAAGGTTCCTAATTTTAAGAATGCTCTTGTGAAAAATCCAACATACAATGACAAGGTTAAAATTGAGCATCCCTTGATCAAGAAGTATAAATATTTTACACCTGGTTTATTTTCTTTATTATACGAAACAAACATTGGTGTATTCTATGAACAGTTGTCAAAACAACTTGAATCAAAAGGTATTGCAAGAAGCTATAACATTAAATTATCAGGATATCAAACTGCATCAGATCCAAAAGTAGTGACTAATGAACAAAAAGATTGTCTTGCAGATGTAATATTTCCAACAAACATGACTAAGTTCAACAACTGGATTGAAAATGGTTATGGTACAAGGTCTGCTAAGAATAGTGGTACATTGAGTTCAGTTATTGCTGGTGCGTCAACAACTGCTTCACCAGGTTCTGCTGTACCTGGTGACTATGCTAGTGCTTTAGGAACATATGGTATTAGTGGCGGTAGTTTTGGAGAGATTGATAATATCATGGGTTCATTCTCATTGATGAAAGGATTGGTAGATGCAAATGGTGGTGATGTTGCAAAATGGACACAATCAGCTAACACACACTACAAAGCATTATCAACTGGAAGTCCAAAAGGATTAGCAGTTAAATTAGCACAATTCATTTGCTGGTATCTTGAGCCGAATGGTATTGCAGACCGGACCCGTTCATCTGTTCGTGCTGCTGTTGAGTATGAAAAAGTTATTGATGAACAAATTGATCAATATCGAGCCGCAGCATCCTGTGGTTCACAATATAAAAATTATCATATTGTAGGAACAGATAAGTATGGAAGAAACTGCTCAACAGACACATACAACCCACTCACAAGTGGATGATGAACAAGTTGAAAAACTTGAAAAACAAATCAAAGATTTTGAACGAGTAAAAGATAGTCTTGAAATTTGTTTAGTACAAATTGATAAATTTATGGACGTTCTTTCAGGCCGAAAAAGCTAATGAGTAAAAGATTTCCCGGTGGTGCCGCTGGCGTTGGTAGAGAATTAACGCAATTCGGCAATGCCCTGGCTGGCAAACAACATACATTAATCAATTCTGAATGGCAAGAAATCGCTCTTGGTGATAATTTTGTTGGTATCAGTCTTGAAGATTCAAAGTATTTACTTGAAAATATTGAACACATTGAAGGTCAAGTAGTTTTTGTTTTTGACTTTGCAATCACTGCAATATCATTGTATCGTGATTTTCTTTTCTTCCTTCCTAACTTCATGAATGCTGTCATTACATATTTGGCAGGCATTCTATACAATGCTCTAGATTCTTTTTTGCGTTTGGGTATGTACGCATTGGTTGTTCCACCAAACCTTGCTGACACAAGCTATAAAGGCTTACCAACAACAAGCCTTAAAGAACAAGCAGATAATGCATATAAAAAATTCTATGATGTATCTGATCCAAACATTCCTTACTATCTACCATTTGAAAAAGGTCTAGCAGAAAAGATCATTGATGATGGTGAGAAGATTAAAAACAAATTAAAATATTATTTTGAAGATTCTGCCATTTCTCATAATCTATCTGGTGGTAAAAAGAAAGCATACATGGAAAGAGACTTTCTTGATTTCAAGAAATCAGTTGAGAATCTTTCAATCCCTATGGGATTTTATGATGCTATCTATCTTTACTTTGCTGTTAGTTATGAAAAAAGTAGTACATCAAAAGATAATTTTATAAAGGCTCTTGCAAAAATTTCAGACCTTTTCAAGTTTCCTACAATTGAAGGATTGCTTAAAGAATATGATTCACTCTTCCGACCAAAAAGAAAACGTGTAAAAATTCTATGTGTTGATAAAATTGCAGGCCTCGACAAATCAATGGTCAGTAATGCTAAAGATGATCTAAAACGCATTGATATGGAAACAACTCGTAGAAATTATCAAGATCCAAAACTCGAAGATTGGAGAATTTTTGAGTCTGATCCAATTGCATCGATGACACCTGATCGAAAGAGAAGGATCAAAGCAGCCTTTGAAAAACAATTAATGTATGATAAGTTGTATAAAGAACAACTAAATGAACAAGGTCTTGATGAATTAGTTGAGTTTCGTTTGAAAACAAATTCTCAATTTCAAACACTCAAAGAAGATATACTTGCACTTGAAGATGAAATACAATATTATGATTATAAAGAATACGTTCGAACAGCACTTGATGGTACAGACAAATATGATTATGAAGGATTTCATCAAAAGCTAAAAACAAATGAAAAACATTTTACACAATTAAATAATGTAAGTGCCTATCCAAATGCGGCCGCATTTCAATCTGAACGAGAAGTTTATTATAAAGCTTTTGATGTCTATCAAAATGCAAAAGATAAAGATAATGCAATGGCAAAGGCAGATGCTTTAAATAATATGATGCGGTCACAAGCAAGATTATTTAAGATGGGTGAAAACATCCGCAATGAAGTAATACTTTCGTTTACTCCTCCAGACTTAGCACAAACAGAACGTATTCAAAAACTTACAAGTAAACTTTCAGAAGAACAAGCTATTAAACTAGAGGTCACAAGAAACACACAAGAGTTTTTAAATACAGATTTAACAGATCGTATTAATAAGATTATTAAAAGTAAAGAAGAGCAAATCAAATATCTTGATGGTATTAGTGGAAGTACAAATGTTCCTTATTCTGAAAATGATTTACAAAAATCCGCACAGTTAACATACTTAGGAAATTATTATCCAAATAGTGGTCGTGCATCATTGTATGAAAGTTATATGGAAAAGTTTTATAACTTTAATACTGTTGCTGATGTTGACTATATGTATGATTTTATCATTGAAGTTGATGCAACAGATGGTGATTTCTCTACAAAAATTGATAGCTTTCACTCAGGACAATATGTACAAATTCGGCAAAAGTCAGGCGGAAACTGGCATTATCGTGGTGCTGGAATTATTGTTGCGGATGTTACGGAACATTTTTCAGATGCTGGAGTAGGTACTTGGGTCAAGGCAAATTTCTCAGATATCATTGGACTTACTGCTGATATCAAACGATTGCAAAATGAGATTCTTGGATTTCAAAATTTATTTGAACCAAACACAACTGCATTTGATGCCATTATTAACTTTTTGAAAGATGTTAAGCGAAGAATTCTAGACCTTATTAGTATACTTAAAGATTTAATTCAAATCATTCAGTTATTATTAAGTATATCTTTAGCTGGTAAAGTAATGGGTAAGTATATCAGAGAAAGAGACTATGATCAAATGACAATCGGTCTTTGTGATACATCAAAACTTCCACCACAAACAACAAAGAGGACATTTAAACCAAGCCGTTTAGCAACTGTTCAACATTGGTTAGGAAAAATTCGTGATAAAGACCGTCAACGTGCGGCGGACATTGCTGATGCCATTGATACATTATTCACAAAAACAGATTCTGCCGATGATACATTTCGAAAAGATCATATAACAAATAAAAGTGTGGTGCAAGAATCATACCCTGTACAAGCAGCAATGTATCAAACATCACAACAATTAAAACATAGTATAAAACTTGAGCTTGAGAAAAAAATAGATGCCGTTACGAGTTTATTTGATACAAGCACATCAGCAGTTGTCAATTGGAAGGATAATACTGGGTTTGTTTCTCGAGAAGACGCCGAAAAAATGGAAAATGATAATGAACTTGATTTTTATGAAGCAAAAATATATGCCGAATTAGCGAAGGCGGAATCAAATTTAACGAATGAATTTGGCTTCTCACTTATATTATTAAGTTATTTGCCACAGGGAATACCTTTCTACCCTGTTCGTTTTTTGGCAGAAAAACTAGGTTTGATTGAACAGGATATTGGAATTGTTGGTAATCAAATCAAAGCCAATCAACACGGTACACCATCTGGAAATCGCCCAGACAGTCTCGATCCGGGTATCATCGCAGGTCTGATGCCAAACAAAACACCGGATGACTTAGTTAAGATTATGACTCGAAACAGTATTGCGAGAAATCCTGCTGTTAAATATACACCACAGCCGATTGATTTTAATGTTAAATTCAATGAGTTATTATGTACATCCGAATTTAATTTTACACTCAAACCAATTCTTGATGGAACAATTAAAGGTGAAGTTGGATATTCAATCGGGACACATCATATATCAGTTACTGAAAGTTTGCGGACAAGATATCTTGCAGGTGCATTGATCACAAATACAGATGGATCTCCAATTACATTAACTACTGATAAAGCATTAAATACAAACTATAAATATCTATATGAAGTAACTTTAGATACAGGACTTGGTAGTCAAGGATGTGGAAATTCAAATGAGATTGGAAAACTTCAAGTACATTTAGGTGGATTTCCCTATGCAGCAAGTTCAAGTACAGGCGATGCATTCTTACACACACATCGAAAAGGTTATGAAAGAAACAGTGATGGCAATACTGTATTTCGTTTTGGACGAATGTATAAAAAAACATTTCAAGCAGAAATTTATGTGAAACAAGATACTACACAATTTTTACCTTATATCTTAATTGGCTATGATGAAGATCAAAAATTAAATACATTCCCGTCTTTTAAATTGGTGAATGGTAAAATTAAGTTTTATAGAATAGCATAAATAATAAATGTCCAAATACATAGATTTAGATTTAAAATTTCTACCACATCCACAAACAATGCGTGTGAATCATGTTGTGGGGAAAGCCGCTATCTTTCGTTCTATAAGTCATATACTTTTCACACGTCCTGGAGAAAGACTTTACAAACCTGACTTTGGCATCGGGATTCAAAATCAATTGTTTGAACCAAATGATTTTATTGGTATTGATTCTCTAAAAACAGATATCAGAGATCAAATAAAAAATTATGAGAATCGTATTACTGTAACAAATCTTGAAATTACAAAAGAACTTTATAATCTTGATATAAAACTTTCTTTTTATATAAACACGGAACCATCAAATGAAATAACATTTGAAAGGACTGTCAAACAGATTCGCTAATCAATGTCTAAAATACCTAAAGAACATATAAGTGAATTAGATTTTAATGAGATAAGAAAAAACTTTCTTAGTTATGTACAAAATAATTCTGAATTTGCGAATTATGATTTTGAAGCCTCAGGTTTAAATTTCGTTGTTGACCTTCTCGCCTATAATACACAATACAATGCCTTTTACTTGAATCAAATCTCAAGTGAAATGTACTTAGATACAGCACAGAAAAGAAAGAATGTTGTATCAATCGCAAAGCAAATGGGCTACACTCCTCGTTCAAAGAAATGCGCCCAGGCGGAAGTTTTACTTCGCTTAACAGGTACTGAGAATTTCAGAGGACCTCTTCCTGTTGAAAGATATACTGAATTAATCGGTAAAGATATTAATGAAGATACATATCCTTTTGTTGTAAAACACCGTGTCAATGTTTCAGGAGGACGTAATTGGGAGGAGCCATTAATATTATTACAAGGTTCACATCAAAGAGAAGAAATAGTAGTTAATAATCTCATGCTTGAAAAAAAGTATGAAATACCAAGTAGAGATATTGACCTCAATACTCTTGAAGTTTATGTAAAACCATTTCGTGAATCACAAGAACAAGAAAGATTTTTTGAAGCTCAAGATATTACACTATTGAATAAAGACTCAAAAATTTATTTCATTGAACAAAATTATGAGGGCAAGTATGAATTAGTATTTGGTGATGGTGTTTTGGGTAGAGCAGTTGAGAATAATAATTGTATTGTATTAGAATATCTTGTCACCCGGGGTAACGAAGGTAATGATTGTGTTCAATTTAATTTTAAAAATCGTAAAGAAATACCGATCAATTATCTTATAAGAACAGTTAGTCCTTCAGCCGCTGGACAAGCCGAAGAAGATATTGAAACTATTCGTTTAAGTGCAAGAAAAAGTTTTATGAGCCAAAATCGGCTTGTGACCGCAAAAGACTATGAAATTGCATTATTAAGATACTTTAATTATATTGATACAATTTCTGTTTGGGGAGGAGAGCAGAATGATCCGCCTGCATACGGAACAATTTTTTGCGCAATTAAACCAAAAAATTATCCGTCATTGATGGGTACTCAAAGACAAGAAATTTCAAATAAACTTAAAGAACTAAGTGTAGTTACAATTACACCTAAAATTTTAGATCCTATTTATACATTCATAAGAGTAAAAAATCAAATTGTTTATAATGCAGATGAAATTACATCAACAGAAGGAACAATTATAAATGAAACAAAAGTACTGCTTCATAATTATTTAAAAAATAATTTATTAAAATTTGAAAAACAATTTCATATCTCAGATATTAATCGATTGGTTGATAAACAAGATGATAATTATGTTGCAACAAATACAGCAGTTGTACTGTATCAAAGAATATCACTTGATGTTGGTGTACCAAGTTATTATGAAATTAATTTTAATAATAAAATAAAACATGGATCTCTTAAAGCAACTCACTTTGATTATCTTGACGAAAATAATAATTACATTCGTAATTGTTATTTGAAAGAGAATTCTAGCTTTAATGGAAAAGTTGATGTTGTAACTGATATTATGGTTGGAACTATAAAAGAAACAGCAGTTATAAAAAAAGATGTTGCAGACATTAATTATGATACAGGTAAATTTAAACTTGAAACTTTTCTACCATATTTGTCAGATGGAAAAACAGAATTTATTATTGATGTAACACCTGATACGTTTATTATTTCACCAGCAAAAGAACAAATCTTAGCAGTGCTTGAAGAGGATATTGAAATTTTACCAGAACCATTTGTTGATCGTGTGGTCAATTCACAGACACTTACAAAAAATGGGATGTTTAAATCCTTATGAGTTCACCAAGAGATTTAATTGAAAGTCAATTTCCTAGTTACTTTCTCGAACAATATCCACAATTTGTAAAGTTCATTGAAGAATATTATGATTTTCTTGAATCTTCAATTGTAGTTTTCAATGAACCGAAACGTTGTAAGCCGGGTGATGTTCTATATGGATCATTATCAAAAGCAAAAGCAATTGTAAAAATTGCTGCTGATAATAAATTTTATTTTGATTATCAAACAGAAAATAATACTTTCTATAAAAATGAAGTTGTTCTAAATGGATCAACTGGTGAAATATATGTTATAAAAAATGTCTATCAAAATATTTTTAGTTTTGCTAAAAATATGGAGAAAGAAACTGCTTATGATACAGTCCGAAGTTTATACAAAAAATATTTTAAGAGAGATATTTCTTTAGATCATAGTATCTTTCGAAGAGTAGACCCCAACACCCTTACAAAAAGAATTCTTGATTATTATCAAAAAAGAGGTACTGAAGATTCAATGTATTGGTTCTTCAGAATTTTCTTTGATGATGATATTGAATTATATTATCCTAAAGTTAACATACTTCGTCTTTCAGATACTAATCATATTCAAAGACGATGGATGCAAATTGTATATGATGTATCTCTTGAAAGATTTTATAAAACACGAATTGTTGGTGTTAAAAGTAAAGCAACAGCAACTGTAAGAGCCACAGAAGTTCGCAATCGCCATTCAAACACTCGAGCATTTCTTGATTTAATTTTTATCAATGGAAATTTTGTTGAAAATGAAGAAATCATTGGATACGATATCATCACTGGACAAGAAAAGGCGAGGTCGTTTGTCCGTAAAACCGCAGGAAAATTAAAGATACTTGATGGTGGTATTGGCCACTTTATGAAAGATGAGTTCGGTTTTGCTGATGGTGTTGGTGAAGTTGTTTGGCAAGATGAATATTCTGTTACACAAATAAAAGTTCTCAATCCAGGATATTTACATTCACCTGGTGATGTAATTGAATTTGATAATGAATATCGTGGTGCAACTGCATTTGCAAATGCAGAGGTTCAAACTGTTCAAACAGATTATCAGTTCTCAGATTATGCATTTCATTTGAACACTGTAATGAAATATCAGCAAGTCAGTTCTTTCCTACATATGAACTTGACTGATTTTATTGCAAACAATTCACCAACAATTTTTGAAAACGCACATTCAGCCTCACAATTACCTGATACTTGGAAAAAACTTGGTCCGATTGATAAACTTCAAATCAACAAATCAGGTCTTAACTATAAGTTTGCACCTGCTGCAAAAGTTATCAATACAAACAAAGTTGCTCACATCACCAAATATTTTGATCTAACATTTGATTTGCAGCATCCAAATACATACTTGATGGATGCAAATACATTTGTTATAATTGATGGTGAGCCTGCTTATTTTCAGGGTGTAAAATCAATCAGCAATAATATCTTCTTGTCAAATACAAATTTGTTGACAGAAGATTTCCATGTCCATCGTTTTATTGCACCTCGCTGGCTTGAAGCAAACAACCGAATAGCTACTGCAAACATTCAATTCTATACGTCAAGCAATACACTTGAACTATCTGATATTTTATTTGATACTTACAATAAAAATGAAGTAATGAATTTGCCAGTCAAGGCACTTCATTCATGGGAAGGTCTTGCTAATGTATCACAGATTGAACCTGAACTTGGTTATGGTATTTCAAGAGTTCAAGCAACACAAGCTGGACTCATGGCAAGAATTGATGATAAAATTAGTTTCTTAGATAAGCCTGAATTGCGAGAGTATGACAATCCAAATATATTGCATGGGTTAACTGCTGAAGTTGAACTTGAAGAAAGTATTCTTTTTGATCCAATTCCATTCTTTAAAGAGAATAATAGTAATCTTTCTTCTGAAAAACATATTCAAGATAATTATTATTATCAAACATATTCATATGAAATTATCACAAGCTTAAAGCCCGATGATATCGATATGAATTTGTTTGATGATTTACATCCTGCTGGTTTTATTGCATTTGTAAGAAATCGTATTGATTGGGAAATGCAACAGCATTTAAAAGTTACTGCATTCCCAAGAGTGGAAATATATGTTGAAACTGCTAAGTGTATGATTGACACACATGAAGCAATTCAACGTATTCAAATTACACATAAAAAGATGGAAGCACAATCAACTGAAGAACGAGATTTTTATACTCGAGTTGAAGTTGATAACACTGCAGATAATACTATCAAGGAAACTGAAGTATATCCTAGATTTGAAGAAGTTGCATTTGTTAATGCATTTGAAGCATTTAAGTTTTATGTTGAAGATGTATTGATTCGTCCAGAAAGTAGTACATTCACAGAGTTTCGTCAATGTTTGGGTGGTAACTTAACTTTTGACCATGGCAGTACACCTACTGATTTACTTGATTTAGAAATAACTTTTGACTCAATTGAAACTGAACCGCCTTGGGGAAGATTTGACGGTACTGGTGGCTGTGAGTTAACTGGTTATGGAACTACAAAAGAATATCAAAAATTAATTCGTGAACAATTTCACTATGATGGTCATGTAGCCATTGAATCATTTGTGAAATTAATTAATATTGAAGATAAAGCAAATTGGAAAGCTGATATCATTGAAGCATTTGGTGGTAGAATTGGAGATCGACTAGATCAACCAATTAATAATCATGTTGCAACCGTTGAAGAAATTATTGAACGCACCGTTGGAAACAATCCGGGTAAAAGAATATTGATTCGTGATTCAATGGGCGAGGCATCAAAAGTATTTTTTGATTCAGAATATTCATATAACTGGCAAGAAAATAAGTACTATGATGCATTTCCAGTAAATTTCACAGAAAATCCATATTGGCTTTGGGACCTAGATAAAAGTGCATATAATGCAGCAGCAATGAATGTTGACCCACTTGAGCCAGATTTCTCAGATGATGGCGGTGGACCAAAAAGATGCCGTGCAGATTGGCATGATCATAATGCAAGGAACTTTTCAAATGAGCCAGCAACTGCATACATGCCTACGATATCTGGAAATACTATTGAATATCGTGGTTCTTATCTACCGACAACTGAAGTACTTACAAAGAATCGTGGATTTATTCAAATACAATATGTGCAACCAAGTGACATTGTTGCCACAATCAATGATAAGGGTGAAACAGTTTGGTTGAATCCAACTGAAGTTATTCGTCAGGAATATACCGGTTATATGTATCGAATTACAGATTATAACCGCATATCATTTACTGTTACACCAAGACAAAACTTAGTATTATTTGATGAACGTGCAAAGCCAGATATTAAAGCTGAGTTGTGGAAAGCAGAACGAATACAATTACCTAGAATGGTAAATCATAGTTTTGCTATTGTAGATCATAAATCAACTTCAATGACGGATGATTCAATAACAGATTATATTCCTGTTACAAATTGTCATAAATTTTTAATTGAATATACAGGTTATGTTTATTGTTTACAGTTTGCTGATTATAAAGAAGGCATTGGAGCAACGGATAAATTCAGAGTTAATGAAGCAGACCTAAGCGCATTGCAAATTGCTTTAGAAATTCGTGATGAAAAAATGCTTCCTAAGGTTGATGTTCCCGCAGAGCAACCAACGATTTGGAATTATGACCATATAAAGAGTGGTATTCGTATTGATATGAGTAGCTTTACTTATAATATCGATGCAAATAGTGCCGTACTTGGTATATCAAATACACGGTTTGAGGAAGCAAAACTAAATCATGCCAAAATGTTGAATATTGATGGTCCATTATTTGACCGCAATATGGGTTGGTATGATAAATTAACTTTTGACAATACTAATCTAGCAGAGTTTTCCGACAGTGGTGAAAGATTTAAAGTATTTGCAACAAGAATGTATTCCGCTTCAGCAGTTGCGTTAACACCAAAACCTGTAGTGATTGAAACACCGCTAATATATCAGAAAGAAACTTTAGCAAATTATTCTGGTCAAATTGGTGGATTCCTACCAGATAGTCCTTATTTTGAAAAGGCAAATACAGCAAATGGTGAAATACAAGAAAAGTCCGGTGCAGACCTAACGCAAATTACTTATCTTGATTTTGGTGATCAAAGTGCAACCATGCAGCCAATGTCAACTCTATCTCAAGAAAATGATATTGGTTTGTATCCTAAGTTTTATAATCAAAAAATTGGTTGGGATAATAGACCACTAGATCCACCATGGATGCCGTATGGTTTGTTTGATGCTGCCAATACAACTACGATTAATGTACGGACTCATCGATTTGATGCCGATGCAAATACAGGCGCATTAACATTTGGACATACTATTGGAGATGCAAACTATACAGAACAGCCACATGAATTAGTAAGATTTAATAATTTATTTGATTCAATTAAATTTGATTTTACATTTGATAAAACACATGCAAGATATAAAACGAATGAGCAAAAGGTATTTGCAGTACAAACACTATCAAGTGAAGCAGAAGGTAAAGCAAGAGCAAAGTATGGAGGCTCTGAACAAATACGCATTCGTGAAAACTTTGGTACTGCTATTGTCGCAACGATTAAAAACTACAGAATAGACCCAAAAAAAAAATTCTTTGATAGCTTAATTTATACATTTGACCGTGATTATAATAAGGCACAATATAGTGAAGAAGGTTGGGATAGTGGTCATACACCAAGAAAACTTGATTTAGATTGTTTCCATTTATTCTTCGATGCAGATGGTATTGATTTTGGTAGATTGGACATTCAGTATTATACCCGTGACTTTGCACCAAAGACCTTAGATAATACAGGTTTAAACTTCACACAAACTGATACGAATTGGGATCGATACGGTTGGTTATATAAAGATTGCAGTTCACGATACACACCATTCCCCTATGACGAAACTGACACAAGCATTCGACTTGACCTTGAATTAGTTTACGAGATTGATGGTTATGGTCCGCATAATTATGCTGCATCTTTTGATGATGGCGACAATCGATATGGATTCAGTAGAACTAAGTTTCCGAAATTTGATAATAGCCGTGGTGCGATCAAACCATACATTGATCCAGAATATGTTATCACAATTGATGGCGGCCACACACCATTTGAGCCAACTGCTGGTGATTGTGTAATTGAAATTGATGCTGCACCATTTAGAGATGTTGAAGCAAAACTTGTCCTTGAACAACCACTAAAATGGATTTCCGGACCTTTCTTTGACCGGGCTAAGAAAGATGTATCTTTCGATCAAATTTTTGAACCAAAGTTTGATGATATACATTCAGGTCATATACCTCCTTTAATTGCTGAATCTGAACAAGTATTAATAAATTATAATGATGTATATGTCTGTGACTATGGATGGATTTATCATCATACATTAGTTGATCGTTATTTGAAAATGAAGATACATCCATTCTTGAGTAGAAGAGGTGGATGTCCACCAGATACAACTGAAGGAACAGTTGCTGTAGGTGATTACTACTTCTACAATTTTGACCATGCAGACATGAGTATTGAACTTGAAGATGTAGAAACAATTGTTTATCATGCACCATCAGAAGTCCAAGAAGTAATTGAAACAATTGAAATGCCAGAAATTGAAGTTGTAACTGAAATTCAATCCTGCAAGCCAATTCGATATACAGATACCATTGCATATTTTGAAAGATACTTCATTGAAGCCTACATGGGTGATGATTGTCCTGGACCAGATCGTTTACAACGAAATGAGTTGTTCTTATGGCCATCGATCATTAATGATGTGAAATTAAACATGAGAGCATATGCATGGCAAGCAATCTATTCAGATGAAATAAATTCAAATACAGCAGAAGTGGTTGTAATTACAGATGGATTTGGAAGTACAAAACTTGATTCATATTGGGGTGAACATTATATACATGTTGACCAACCAATACTTTCCAGAAATTGTGCAATTGCAAATGAAGATAAAATCAAAACATTCTATTGGACAAAAATTACAGATTGCCATTTGAGAGAACCGATTCGAGATTATACTCGAGACTTAGTATATACGGGCAAGGTAAGTCAACAAACAATTCAAATACAAGAGCGGTCACCGAATACATGGATTGTTGATGCAGAAACATGGCCAACATATACAGACGAACAATTAATTAATGGTGAATTTGGTCTTCTTGAAAAGTTGACTGAGGTTGAGATGGGAATTCGGTTAGATGATCGTTGGAAATATCTTGCTCTTGATGGTATTATTAATTCAAAACTATATGAACCAATTGGACGTGACATTCAAAAGAATGAAATTATTCAAAGTAACTTGCAGCACATACCAACTGTTCTTGTAAAAGGTTTGACAAAGATACGAAAAACTGATGAAGTAATAACAAACTCAACTGCAAACATTGTTTCTTCTTTAATTCGACATGCTGATCAAGATGTAGAAGCAATGTTTACAACTAAAGAAGAAAATGAAGACGAAATTATAATCAATATGAAAGACCGTGGTAAGATTATTGATTTGAATGATATTATTGCGGCTAAATTCTGGAAGTATATTCAGCCAAATATGGACAATTATGAAATTACAGATAGTCCTTGGGAATTTATTCCAACTGTAAAAGCTACTGCTTTCAATGAAATTGAACAGTATCGTTCAAACAGTCTGATGGCTGTTGCAAATCCAGATACAGTTCAAAGTACAAGAATTAAAAAGAAAAAGGACAAGGCAAATACTGCAAATTCAATTAGTCCTACAATGCCACCAGCTAAGGAATCACCAAGAATTGATAGCCGTGATGACTTCCATCGAATGATTGATGCACAGTTTCGGCTTGATGATAATCCAGAATTAGAATATGTGATGAATCTGAGAGACCGCTGGATGTTATTGGATTTAGATGATATCATTGCACCAAGATTCTTTGAGTTGCTACCTGCACGACCACAAATTTATACTATTTCTGATTATGTTGATGAGTATATTCCGACTGTAAGAGCAGTTGCATTTAATGAAATTGAACAATATCGCAATAATGTTATGACTGCAACATATGAATCAATGACAACAGTTCCATTTACTCAATCAGTTGAAACTATGCAAACAACTGATGAAGAAAATGAAATTGAATATGTCATTGATATTCTAGACAGAAATAAAGCCATTGATCCAAATAAGATTATTGCTGCAAAATATTATGATTATATTGCACCAAATATGATGAGATATCCAATTTTGGATTATGTGCTTGATCGAATTCCTGTGGTGACTGTTGATAGTAGACCATCAATCCGTGTAAAGAATGAACATAAGTATAACTTGCAGGCAAATCTATTCTTTGCAACAACATTTACTGGTGAGGACCTGCATCAAGAGATTGATGTATCCCATGATACACATGAAAACAATGAAGTCGAATATGTAATTAACATGTTTGACCGATGGCGCACAATACCTCTTAATGAAAAACCTGTTGAGGGCCGTTGGGAAAATTGGATTATAACTAAGAAATCTTTGATTTATCCTATTGTTGATGATAAAAATGGTTATATGCCAACCGTAAGAGTTGATCCATTACCATCAATTATACCAACAAGAGAAGAAAAGCACGACCTTCAAAGCAATACATTCCCATATACTGTAATGACAGGAGATTTCTTATCTTCTGTAGTTGAAATGAAACAAATAGTTGATGAACATACTGAACTTGAACATGTAGTAACATTGTGGGCAGATTATACAATTAATCTAGCAGATAGTATTGGTCCTTGGTATGATGAAGTAATAACTGAAGCACTTCTTGAAACGAAACTAAGAGACAAATATTATACAGCACATACTCCGAAGTTCAAAACACTTCCTGAAATTGAAGTTGTCCATGAACATACTGCAAATGTAGAATACTTTACAACATCAGTAATGTATGATGAAGCAACATTTAATGATGTAAGTGGTGAAGTTGAACTTGAAGGTGAACATGAAAGACTTATTCATATACCTGATCGGCATCGATTAGTTAACTTGAATGATCGTATGCCACATTATCTTGCAGATGAATATATTCATGACAGTGTATGGTTTGATTTAGGAAAACGAATTACATGGGATGATGGCTATGCAATGCCAAGAATGACAATTGATAGTAGACCTTCAATTGAATCACTACGAACATATCATCATGATATTCGATCAAATACATGGCTGTTTGAAACAACATCACACGATTCATATATTGATCAATCATTTGAAACTACACCAATTAATGATCTTGAGTTTGAGAATAAGATTGTACAACGAGCGCCATATTTTGATTTGACAAAACCAATACCAATCAATCAATGGTTTGGTATGGGATTTGCTCAAGAAATTACTGATGAATGGACCAAATTAAAGTTGACTGATTGGGTTGGAGATAAAGCAATCTTTGGTGCAGTTGACCCAGAAGTTTATATTATAAATGCAAATACAGTAAGCATGGAACCTGAATATGATTTTGTTTACACCGCACTTGAAGAACAGTCACTATATGTGAATTTGGGCCCAACAACTGAATATCAAGAATTGAATAATGATGTATTCATGTATAATGATAGTAAAACTTTTGGTATGGAAAGACAAACGAAATCATGGTTTAAAGATTGGATACTTGCTGATTATCTGAATCATCGTCTACGTCCAAATGCAACAATACCAACCGTTGCTCCAGGACCTCTATCAAATTACGAAGCAGAACAAAGACTGGTTAACCGACCAGTGCATTCGGCATATGGGCCTCAACAATGGAAACAAGATCGTTGGACATTTAAAGTTTCTACAGATCCTCAAACAGTTACATGCTATACTGAGTTTACTCTTGATACATTTGTTGAAGGCCATATGATTTATACTGGTACTGAAATTCGTGCTGAAACTCAAATAAATGCAGAGATGTTACCAAATGAATACGATGAAGACGGTAATATAATTTCAAGAATTCAACTTGATGAGCAAAGATTGATCATGTTCTATCCTGTTGGTATTGAAAAATATGGTAAGAATAAAGATAAGTTAACTTGGAAGATGTCTGCTAAAGATTGGGTATCTGAATACATGACGAAACCAATTGAAGAGTTTATTCATATTCCAGTTGATGTATTTGACATGGCAGATATTCGAACTGAAAGTGAAATTTATTCTCAAATGCCAAATGCAAATAATGTTTCTGGTAATACATGTTTTACAAAAGTTGATGAACAAAGACTGACGATGGAATATCTTGTTGATGGTTCACCATTTGCAAATTCAATAACATTCCATGATTCATATGGTTCACAAAGACTTGGTGTTTACTATCCAAAAGATGCTTGTTTGCCTTTAGGATCTCGCTCCGAAGCTTTCAATCAATATATAAAGGCATCAAATGTCAAGCTTCAGGGAGTTGATGCATTATTGCCATTGATTGATGATGCAACAGTGAAAGCATTTTCTCAAGATCCGGGTAATACTCATGGTAGTAATACTTCAACAACTGTTTACCATAAAAACTTATTTTTTGATAAATCTGGTCCAGCATATTTGCTTGATAAAAATCGAAACTTTTTCACTGAGTTAAATGATTTAACAGCAAACACCGCAAATAATGGACCTCGAGCAAATCGTGATATTGAAATGGCATCATTTGAAAGATATGAATTTCGAATCACTGATATTGCCAATACACATGCAAATGGAGTATTTGCTTTGGGTTTAGCAGATGTATATGAAAAAAATCGTGCAGATGCGGCGAACTTAATTTTTGGTGATGCGAATTCAACATATATGGTTGACGGAGTTAAATATACAAATTGGGCTGATTATCAAGCAGACTTTGCAAATGGTTCAAATGCAGTAATTACATTCCATCCAACAATTGAATTCTTACATACAAAAGGATTGAATGCGAATACTGCAAATGGAGATACTTGGGAAAAGAGAACAGGTGTTTATAATACACCTAGTTGCGACATAAAAACTGGTAATACTGTTGCAAATACATTCGAAATATTCTATTTCACAACAGCAAATAATGAAATCTTTAGTGCGGGAGGAATTATCAGGATTTACGAACTAAATATGTTAGAGGCTTATGATTTTACTATAAATAAAAAAGAGTACTTAGATAATATACGAACATTGCCAGAAATAAATGATTATGTAAGTTCTGACTGTATTGCGTGAGTATTTTAAAGTTAATTAACAAAGGAGAACCCAAATGCCAGCATTAGTGCATACCACATTCCGTGTTAGTAATGCTAAACAATTTCGTGAAAGTTTTGAAGAAAAGAAAGAAAACGGTATTGGTGGTTATGTTCCAGCACACTTGTATGCTTTCAGTGTTGCAAATAATCAAATGGAACTTTCTGCCACAACGGTAGCTAATACCGATATTAATAGTATTCCAACCTATGCTTTGGATGATCAAATTTTCTTGTTCATTGGTAGAGTTGGAAAATGGAGCCAATTTGACCATGCCGCATATGAAGTGGATGGTACAATTGATCCAAACTACAACGAGAATAACCCTCCTGCTCCTGTTGATAGTCCGAAGGATTCACACTTTAATCACTGGGATGATATGATTGCAGCAAAAAAAGTTGCTGCTTCTGAAGTATCTCATGTAATTAAAAGAGAAAGAGCAGATGAAATTCGTGCTGGTGTAAGAAACTGGAAAGCTGGTTTGCGCTATGATGAATATGATAGCCGTGATCCATTCATGTTTGATGATGACATGTTGATCCACACCACAAACGATAAGTTCCGTGTTTATAAATGTATCAAGCGTGGAACCGGTAAGTTTACAAGAATTGATAACGTCCCCGGTGTATTAGCTGATTATTCCAACAATAGTGGTGGTGCTAATACTGTATGGATGTGGAACTATCAGTCAACAAGAGAGCCATTACTAAGAGATATTTCTTGTGATGATCCAAATGGAAAGTGGACGGAAGATTTCATGTACACTGGACCAACTGCTGACGATGCCTATAATGACGGCTATCAATGGAAATATTTCTATACAATTGATGCAGGTCAAGCATTGAAGTTCGTAACAACTTCATATATTCCTGTAAAGAGATTGCGCAAAGAAAATGGTGATATTATTGATGATTCTTCTGACCAATATGTAGTAGAAGAAGCTTCCATTCCTGGAGCGATTCTTAATGTTGTTACATTGAAGAAAGATGAAAACGGTTATGATTCAACTGGACAACGATATGGATACGATACAAGAGGCGGTGATGGTTACTTCCAAACAGCATTCAAAAGTGTAAGAATCCAATCGTCTTTTAGTTCGTTGGCAAATACTATGCAGTTTGATGTTACTCTTCCTTCTGCACCAGCTGCACCAACAAATGCGCCAAAATGGCCAAATCCAGAAATTGCTCAATTGAATGCTGGATTTGATACAGCAGTCCCAGGTAGAAATCAATTTGATACTCAAAGTGTAGGTGGTCAAGCCCATACTTGGATTAATAACTTAAACGGCAATGACCTTGAAGGATATGGTATTGTAATTACAGGTGCTGATCCTGGTACAATTTTTGATAATGAAGACTTTACACGATATGTGTATCCAATTGATGCAGCATTATGTACAACGCCAGGTACTTTCCATATTAAGCAAGATTTCCTCAAAAGAATTTCTGGAAAAGTTTCTAGAGATCAAAATCCTAGATTACCAATTGTTGCTGGTCCTCCACATGGAACCTGGAATGAACTTGGTGGTAATAACGTTTCAATTGCAATTCATCCAATTATTAATATTGAATCAAATTTCCAGAGTACAACTGAATCAGATCCTGTTGATGCGTTTCAGGCATATGCAATCTGTGAACCTTTAGCTGATGTAACTGCTACACCGTTCCCAGTATATCATCAACAAAATCCAGGTCGTATCATTGATGCGTATGTCCAAAATCCAGGACGTTACCACTACAGAATTGATAAAACTATGGTTGCAAATAACACCTTAACAGATACTGCATCAGGTGGTACAGCAAATTCTGCAGTAATGTGGGCATGTATTCCTCCTGTCGGTGGACATGGTTGGGATCCTGTAGAAGAACTTGGTGGATTTAACGTCATGATTAATGCACGATTCGAAGGTGACGAAGCTGACGAATTTACTGTAAAGAACGAATTCAGAAAGATTGGTATTCTAAAGAATCCTCTCCAGTATGATACTCCGTTTGGACCAGGTGCAAATACAGACTTGAATCAACTTTGGCAATCACCGTTTGGATATGAAGAATTGTTCAGAGAGTACAAAACTGATCAATGTTATCGCATATTCTTGAATGGTAATCCTACTGTTGGAGCAGTAACAGGTACCGGTCCTTTGAGATACGAGCCTGATATGGATGTTGAATTTATTTCAACTAAAGCCATTACCGGTGTAACTGGTGAACCATATTCCATCGGTGACGTTGTTGCTAAAGCAAGAGTTGTAGATCATGATGATGTGCAACATCGTGTACGTTTCATTAAGCCACGAAAAGATTGGGGTACAATTCTCCGAGGTGGTGATTTTGAAATCAAATCAGTAACAAAGCACTCTGTTGAAAACGAAAGTGTAACAGGTAATACAAAGAACACTCATACATCTGAAACTCCAGGTATGAAGCCGTTCTCTGGAAAAATCCTATACATTGAAAACAGAAGTATGGTTTCTCGTTCTGAGAATCAAACTGAAGACTTGAAGATTAGTATCCAGTTCTAAGAACTTAATACTAAAAAGAAGAGAGCCGGGTTTAAAAGCCCGGCTTTTTTTTGGCTTAAATTATGGAGAGTTTGAATTGTGAAACAGTTCTTCCGAAGAGATGGTCAAGATTTGAGCCACTTCCGTTATAGCATCGTCCGTACACCCCCGCTCCCATCCAATTAACCTGTCGATACCAATGCATACCACCCCAACCCATTTGAGCAGAACACCAATCAGAGTAGGTACTTCCGTTGTGGGCAGTTATTTGATCATTCGCAGAAATTGAACCATCATTTGAAAAATTAACCAATGTTTTTCTTGCTGCTAATGCATTCAAACGATTGTAGCCTATTGTTGCTTCACAGCCCGGCAAACGAGTTACCTTTGATCGATGTCCTGCCGTACTCAACGTTGCTCTTTGAAGATAGCCAATAATGTTATGATGATAATAAGCTTCGTAGTCGGTTGGATTTGGTGATTTAGTGTAGTCAATTAAATAATCTGTTTTCTTTTTTAAGTGTGTGCCACACCCGTTAACTAGTTCAATCTTAACTTGATGTGATGTATAGCCAAAGGTTATAGGTGGTTTTGTATAAATCAATATATCAACTAGTCCGCTTGGCTTGTCAATATCATTAGTTAAATACACATACTTATTTGCAGTAAGGTTTACACGTTGTCCCCATGGTTTTGGAGAATATCTTGGTTTAATGATCGCCTCACTGTGAAAAGCATAAGACATATCAGTAATTACAACACCACCAGGACCACCGTTTGCATAAAATGTGTAGTGTAAACCTCCATTATTTTCAAGATGCGGAACAGGTGTATAAGGTGAATTGGAAATTACAGTATCGTAATTTGTACTCATATAACCCATATCAAAAATCTGACGTAGGTATCCATGATCATCTTTTGTGATTTGAAATCTTGTACCTACTGCTTTCCACCTACCAATACTCATGTCAAAAATATTACCACTTCCATTATTAACATTCGTTAAATCTATAGGAAGGTTCCAACATTTTGCTTGACATGCTATACCATCAATTACAATATCCCATTGAACATCAACATATGGTATTGGCGTTTTCAACCAATCCAACGTGACGGGTTCAAGTAATGATTGTTTGTTGACCAAACCTTTATCAATTAATACACCATCAAAAGGTGGTACAGAACTTGCACCATAGAAATCTTTAATACCTATTTTACCACTTGTAGGTATACCAGTACTGGCTCCATAATATGCTTTTAAATTAGGATCAGTTCTGGTATACTCTGTTTGAATATCACTTAAAGTAATTTGACCTGATGATTGTAGTGTCATTTGTTTTTAAGTTCATCAATTTCTTGTTTAAGTTCTTGAATTGCTTTGAGCAAAAGCACAGAAAGTTTAGGATAATCAACAGTTAAATAATTTTCACCTGATACTGATACACCTTCACCATTATCGTCTACTGGCGCAAGTCTCACTAACTCTGGCATAACTTTTTCGAGTTGCTGTGCGCTAACACCAATATGGCTATTTGTATCAAATCCCAAATCATTTGCTGTTGAATTATATGAAAAGGCAAATGTATCAAGGTCTGAAATTTTATCAAGTGCATTTTCAATTGGACTCAATACTGTTTTAAGTCGATCATCAGATGCTGCAGCAAGAATATCTCCTGTCATTGATTTAATATCACCATCTGCAGTGATTGTTGATGCACCAACAATTGGATTTGTCAACATATCAAGACCAGTTGAACCTATTTTACAAGTCAAATCACCATTGGTAAAGATACCAATATGTCCAGCAGGTACAGTTTCTTCGGAAGGTGTTCGTGCTTTGTCACTGAGTAAGATACCATTGCTAAGATAATTTCTTGTTGCAATATCTTCAATGGCATGTGCATACATCCAAGGTGCAGCAATATTAACTGAATCTGGTATTTGTCCACCAAGAACAGGTAATGAATGTTCATGAGCTATTGATGGCCCAAGACCAATACCTGAATTGTCAAGTCCTGTTTCACCAGATATAGCATCATTTGGATAGCCTACACTTGTTTTTGGACCAAGAAGAATACTTCGATTATGTTCAATACCATCAAATGGTGGTGTAGTTAAACTAATTAAGCTTCCATCAAAATCAACATAGAACAATAAGTTTGTTAGACGATCACGAATTAATCTACCCACTCCAATTGCATCAACAATATTTGTAGCACCGTCAAGCTCAAAATTACCATCACTCTTTGGCTTATAAATTTGCATTGGTGTTGATGATAGATCAAAGATATATTCTTCGTATACATCTGGTGCAAAGTTTTCAAATTTGATATCAGAGAATCGAGCGCCTTGTGAGAGACAACCATATCCATATGATTTCTTACCACGAAACTTTTCAAATCTTGGATCATCTTTAAGATCAAATTCAATTAAAGTATTTGCATCAAATGTTGTTTCATCATCTTGTGTTGTCCAACATTTAATTGAATCACCTTCTCTGCGAATTTTAATTCTTGTACCATTTGTCATTGTTGACCAATTGGC
>Ga0255743_10000450_pt1 | contig 36955 bp, 51 predicted proteins | sample 101ome_19_FD_179950 | JGI IMG/M metagenome (GOLD analysis project Ga0255743, IMG submission 179950) | Coastal salt marsh microbial communities from the Groves Creek Marsh, Skidaway Island, Georgia - 101405AT metaG (version 2) | ecosystem: Environmental > Aquatic > Marine > Intertidal zone >... | reverse complement strand
GGGACAGGGATGTGGGTCCCGATCCGGTAGATCAAGAGCGCGATCAGCACGAAGCGCAGGCGAGCAAATAGCTCTCCCATGCCGGCTGAACTCATGGATGGCATGCCGTTAGCCATGGATTACGCCTCGACGCTCCCGCCGGCGGCTTCAATAGCGGCTTTAGCACCTTTGGTGACCGTCAGACCGCGCACATTCACAGCGCGGCTGATGTCGCCAGACAGGAAAACGCGAACACGCTTCACATCTTCTTTGATCAAATCAGCGGCCTTAAGCGCGTCCAAATCCACGACGTCGCCATCCACTCGATTCAACTCATGCAAGCGAACTTCTGCAGTAGTCCGGCCAATCCGCGAGGTAAAACCGTACTTGGGCAGCCGCTTCTGAAGCGGCATCTGGCCGCCCTCGAAGCCCGCTTTAACCGTACCACCAGAACGAGACTTCAGTCCCTTGTGGCCACGGCCTGCTGTTTTACCAGTGCCCGAACCAATGCCGCGGCCCACGCGCTTTGCATCACGCTTGGCGCCGGGGGCAGGCTTCAGGTTGTTCAAACGCATATCGTCAGACATTGCTCTCGCCCTCAACACGCACCAAATAGTTGACCTTGTTGATCATGCCGCGCACAGACGGCGTGTCTTCAACCTCAACGGTGTGGCCAATTCGACGAAGACCCAATCCTGCAACACACGCCTGATGCTTCTTGAGGCGCCCATGAATACTGCGGATCTGTGTCACTTTAATCATTGCTTTGCTCATTGTTTAAACCCCAATACTCAGCTGAGGATTTCTTCGACGCTCAAGCCACGGCGCGCAGCGACGTCCTCTGGTGAACTCATATCCCTGAGGCCTTTGAAAGTGGCGCGAACCACATTCACGGGGTTGGTAGAGCCATAACACTTGGCCAGAACGTTGTGCACACCGGCCAGTTCCAGCACTGAACGCATAGCACCACCGGCGATGACACCGGTACCTTCAGAGGCAGGCTGCATGTAGACCTTGGAGGCGCCATGGGCAGACTTGATCGGATACTGCAAGGTGCCATTAACGAGCTGTACCTGAACCATATTGCGCCGCGCGGCTTCCATCGCTTTCTGAATGGCAACCGGCACTTCTCGCGCCTTGCCACGGCCGTATCCGACCCGGCCCTTGCCGTCGCCAACCACGGTCAGCGCAGTAAAGCTCATGATTCGGCCACCTTTTACGGTTTTGGCAACTCGATTCACCTGAACCAGCTTTTCCTGCAGATCGCCCTCGGTACGCTGGTCGCCCTGCTGCTTTTTGTCATTCATCGCCATACTTAAAACTCCAGCCCACCTTCGCGTGCGGCCTCAGCAAGCGCTTTTACGCGCCCGTGATATCGAAATCCTGATCGATCGAATGCCACAGAGGTCACGCCTGCTGCCTTCGCGCGCTCTGCGACCAACTTGCCGACTGCTGCCGCAGCCGTGACATTCCCCGTTGCGCCAGCACGCAAATCCTTGTCGAGCGTTGACGCCTGAGCCAACACCGTCTTGCTATCCCCGGATATCACCTGGGCATAGATATGCCTGGGCGTTCGGTGCACTGACAGGCGCACAGACCCGGCTGTGCGCAGCTGAACTCTGGATTTTTTGGCGCGACGCAAACGCGCTTTCGTCTTGGTATTCATCGTTTTACCTGATTACTTTTTCTTGGCTTCTTTACGTCTGACGTGCTCGTCTGCGTAACGAATACCTTTACCTTTATAGGGCTCTGGAGGACGGAAACTTCGAATTTCAGCCGCCGCCTGACCAACCGCTTGCTTGTCGATGCCAGAGATAACGATTTCAGTCTGAGTGGGCGTGTCGGCTGACAAGCCCTCGGCCAACGTGTAATCAACGGGGTGCGACAGGCCGATGGTCAGGTTGACCGTCTTGCCAGATGCCTTGGCGCGATAACCGACGCCATTCAATACCAGGCGCTTCTCCCAGCCCTCGGACACACCCTTGACCATGTTCGCCAACAGCGAACGGGTCGTTCCTGCCATTGCACGCTGGGCATCACCATCGAAAGTGATTGTCGCCACATCATCTTCAACGCTCACACCGATACCGTCGGTCAACGTCAGATCAAGAGCGCCTTTGCCACCCTTAACCATGATATTCATGCCCTCTACTTTGACATCCACCCCTTTGGGGAGGTTCACGGGGCTGTTCGCTACACGAGACATTTCCTTAACGCTCCTGTTTTCGGATCAGAATACGGTGCAGAGGACTTCGCCCCCGACACCCGCAGCGCGCGCAGCGCGGTCCGTCATAACGCCACGGGACGTCGACACGATGGCAACGCCTAAGCCACCACGCACTGACGGCAAGTCATCTTTGCCTGAATAGCGACGCAGAGAAGGCTTGCTGATGCGTTCGATCTCGGCAATCACCGGTTTGCCATCGAAATACTTCAAATCGATCTGCAAACGCGGCTTTCCACTGCTGACGTCATAGCGGTGCCCAGCAATGTAACCCTCTTGCTCCAGCACCTCGGCAACCGACACCTTCAATTTAGAGCCGGGCATATCGACAGTTCGCTTGCCCGCCATTTGCGCATTACGCAAACGGGTCAACATATCGCTCAGGGGATCTTGCATGCTCATTCAATCGTTCTCCGTTACCAGCTGGACTTAACCAGGCCCGGTACATCGCCTCGCATTGCCGCTTCACGCAGCTTGTTGCGACACAAACCAAATTTTCTGTAGACGCCGTGAGGACGCCCGGTGATCTGACATCGACGCTGCTGCCGAACGGGGCTGGCATTACGCGGCAACTTCTGTAGCGCGATCTGTGCTTCCCACCGCTCATCGTCCGATGCGTTTACATTGGCAATCAGTTCCTTGAGCTGAGCACGCTTGCTAGCAAACTTCGCCACGGTCTTAGCGCGCTTTACCTCGCGGGCAATCATGGATTTTTTGGCCATATCTTTGCTGCCTCAGGTTCTAAAAGGGAAATTAAACGCCGCAAGCAGCGCGCGACCTTGCTCGTCATTAGCTGCGGTGGTGGATATCGTGATGTCCATACCACGCAACTTGTCGATTTGGTCGTAGTCAATTTCCGGAAAAATAATCTGCTCAGTCACGCCCATTGCAAAATTGCCACGGCCGTCAAACTGCTTGGGGCTGATGCCGCGGAAGTCGCGGATACGCGGGATCGAAATGTTAATCAGTCGATCCAAGAACTCATACATTCGCTCATCGCGAAGCGTTACCTTGCATCCAATGGGCCATCCGTCACGGATTTTGAAGCCCGCAATGGATTTGCGTGACTTGGTGACCACCGCCTTCTGGCCGGCGATTTTTTCCATATCGGCGACTGCATGCTCCAAGACCTTCTTGTCTCCCACTGCCTCACCCACGCCCATATTCAAGGTGATCTTGGTGATGCGTGGCACCGCCATCACGTTGTCCAGACCGAGCTCTTCCTTCAGCTTGGGAACGATTTCGCTACGGTACTTTTCTTTCAGCGCTGTCATCTCTTAACTGCCTCTATTCGCCGACCCGGATCAGGCGTCAACCAAATCGCCGGATGGCTTGAAAATGCGAACCTTTTTGCCGTCGTCCATGCGGTAGCCAACGCGCTCACCCTTACCGGATTTGCTATTAAAAAGCGCCAGGTTAGAGGCCTGTATGGGCGCCTCCTGCTCGACAATGCCACCGGCGATACCGGCCTGGGGATTGGGCTTGGTGTGCTTCTTAACCATGTTCACACCACTGACAACCACCCGGTCACTGTCCAGTACGCGGCGCACGGTGCCACGCTTACCCTTATCTTTTCCCGCGATAACGATGACTTCGTCATCACTTCTGAGCTTCGCCATTACCTGACCCTCTTCTTCCCCGCCTAAATCACTTCTGGCGCAAGGGATATGATTTTCATGAACTTCTCACCGCGGAGCTCGCGCGTGACCGGTCCAAAGATACGCGTGCCAATCGGCGCATCCTGATTGTTAAGCAGCACCGCAGCGTTCTCGTCAAACTTGACCAGGGAGCCATCGGGGCGTCGAACACCCTTTTTGGTGCGCACAACCACCGCCGTGATCACTTGACCCTTTTTGACCTTACCGCGCGGGATCGCCTCTTTGACGGTGACCTTAATCAGGTCTCCAACGCGGGCATAACGACGCTTTGAGCCACCCAATACCTTGATACACATCACTCGACGTGCACCGCTGTTATCGGCTACCTCTAGATACGACTGCGTCTGAATCATTTTTTTCTACTCCACTAGTGGCTAATGGCCACTCGCTCTCATCAACCGGACCTCAAATCTGGGTCGCAGTCTCCACAATCTCTACCAACTTCCAGCTCTTGCTCTTGGAAAAGGGGCGCGACTCGGCAACCAACACGGTATCTCCCAAGCCCGCCTTGTTTTCTTCATCGTGCGCATGCACCTTTGAAGAACGGGTGATGTACTTGCCATACACCGGATGCTTCACACGACGCTCGATCTTGACCGTGATGGTCTTATCCATCTTGTCGCTAACCACGCGACCCTGCAGGGTCCGCGTACGGGTTTCTGTTGTTGCCATTACTGTTCCGCCTTCTGTTGCAACACGGTTTTCACGCGCGCGATATCCCGCTTGGTCTGCTTGAGCAGATGGCTCTGGCCCAGCTGACCCGTCGCCTTCGCCATGCGCAGCTTGAACTGCTCTTCTCGCAATGAGAGCAACTGCTTGTTGAGGTCATCGACCGACTTTTCTAGCAATTCACTGGCTTTCATCACATCACCGATCGCTTAACAAACGTGGTTTGTACCGGCAGCTTTGCCGCTGCGAGCTCAAAGGCCTCACGCGCCAACTGCTCGGATACGCCTTCTACCTCGTACAGGACGCGACCCGGCTGGATCTGCGCTACCCAATACTCGACGTTACCCTTACCTTTACCCTGCCGAACTTCCAGAGGCTTCCCGGTAATTGGCTTGTCCGGAAAAATACGTATCCAGATCTTTCCGCCACGCTTAATGTGGCGAGTCATCGCACGACGAGCGGCCTCGATCTGACGGGCGGTAATACGACCTCGACCCGTCGACTTCAGCGCGTATTCGCCAAAACTCACCTTGCTTCCACGCTCAGCGAGACCGCGATTCCGGCCCTTCTGCGTCTTGCGGAACTTGGTCCGTTTCGGTTGCAGCATGTTCTACTTCCTTAATCAGATTATCGGTTACGGGCTAACGGAGGCTTATGCCTCTTCACCCTCGCCGATGACCTCACCCTTAAAAATCCAGACTTTTACGCCGATCACGCCATACGTGGTGTGTGCTTCATAGGTGGCGTAGTCGATATCAGCGCGCAAGGTATGCAGCGGCACTCGGCCTTCGCGATACCATTCTGTGCGCGCAATCTCAGCGCCACCCAGACGACCACCCACCTGCACCTTGATGCCCTCGGCACCCTGGCGCATGGCGTTTTGAACAACACGCTTCATCGCCCGACGGAACATGACGCGGCGCTCGAGCTGCTGTGCTACGTTCTGTGCAACCAATCTGGCGTCAACATCGGGCTTACGAATTTCTTCGATGTTGATGTGCACAGGCACGCCCATTTTTTCGGAGAGCTCTTTGCGCAGGCCATCCACATCCTCGCCCTTCTTACCAATCACAATGCCCGGGCGAGCGGTAAAGATCGTGATGCGCGCGGTCTGGGCGGGACGCTCGATCTTGACCCGACTAACGGACGCCGCGTCCAGCTTCTTGAGGATGTACTCGCGAACCTCAATGTCATTAATGAGGTTTTTCGCGTAGTTCTTGCTATCCGCGTACCACACCGAGTTGTGGTCCTTGACTACGCCCAGGCGGATACCAGTTGGATGTACCTTCTGACCCATACGGTCGTCTCCTCAGCTCTCGCTATCCGCAACCTTGACCGTGATATGGCAGGTGCGCTTAAAAATTCTGTCACCGCGACCCTTGGCTCTTGCCTTCAGGCGCTTCATGGTGAACCCCTCATCGACAAATATGGTCGACACCCGCAACTCGTCGACGTCGGCACCCTCATTGTTCTCCGCGTTAGCAATCGCGGAGTTCAGTACCTTACGCACGATGGCGGCGGCTTTCTTGTTGCTGAACTCGAGCACGTTTAAAGCCTCTCCAACCGGCTTGCCACGGACCTGGTCGGCGACCAGACGTGCTTTTTGCGCCGAGATCCGGGCGGCTCTTAATTTGGCTGCTACTTCCATTTTTCTCTCCACCCGGCCTTAACGCTTGGCCTTCTTGTCCACAATGTGGCCCTTGAAGGTTCGGGTAACGGCAAATTCACCTAACTTGTGTCCGACCATGTCCTCGTTAATCAAAACCGGGACGTGCTGACGGCCGTTGTGCACGGCAATGGTTAAACCGACCATGTTGGGAGCGACCATCGAACGTCGCGACCAGGTCTTGATGGGGCGACGATCGTTAGCTTCCACCGCGGCCTCAACCTTTTTCATCAGGTGGAGGTCGATAAAGGGGCCTTTCTTCAATGAACGGGGCACTGTATTGATTCTCCTGACTGATTACTTCTTGCCGCGACGGCGAACAATCATGCCGTCGGTGCGCTTGTTCTTGCGGGTTTTGTATCCCTTGGTGGGCACACCCCACGGGGTCACAGGATGACGACCACCGGAAGTTTTGCCCTCACCACCACCATGGGGGTGATCAACCGGGTTCATTGCCACACCGCGGACGGTCGGTCGCACACCGCGCCAACGCGCTGCGCCCGCTTTGCCCAGCTTTCGCAGACTGTGTTCTGAGTTTGATACCTCACCCAAGGTCGCGCGACAGTCGATGGGCACCTTGCGCATTTCGCCGGAACGCAGACGGATGGTGGCATATTGCCCCTCCCGGGCAACCAACTGAACAGAGGCTCCTGCGGAGCGCGCCAACTGGGCGCCTTTACCGGGCTTGAGTTCGATGGCGTGGATCACAGAACCCACCGGGATATTGCGCACCGGCAGGCAGTTTCCAGCCTTAATAGGCGCCGCTGAGCCCGAGTGCAGCACGTCGCCGGCCTGCACGCCCTTGGGAGCAATGATGTAGCGACGCTCGCCATCTGCATACAACAGCAGCGCAATGTGCGCGGTGCGGTTGGGGTCATATTCGATGCGCTCCACCTTGGCAGAGATGCCATCCTTGGTGCGCTTGAAATCGATCTTGCGATAGTGCTGCTTATGGCCGCCACCGATGTGACGAGTGGTGATACGACCGAGATTATTGCGACCGCCTGTCTTGGACTTTTTCTCCAGTAGCGGCGCATAAGGACGGCCCTTATGCAGGCCCTCAGTGACCACCTTGACATGATGGCGGCGACCTGCCGAAGTGGGTTTACTTTTTACGACTGCCATAACTCACCACCTCAGCTTATCGACGCAAAGTCAATTTCCTGACCTTGCTCTACCCGCACGTAGGCTTTCTTCCACGAGGGGCGCTTGCTCAAACCGTAACGATTGCGCTTGGTCTTGCCTTTGACGCGTAACGTTTGCACGTCACTGACCGTCACCTTGAACAGCTGCTCTACGGATTGACGGATCTCGTCTTTGGTCGCATCGAGACACACACGGAATACATATTGATTCGCCTGCTCCGCCACAATCGCTGCCTTCTCAGAGACGTGGGGCCCTAACAGGATCTGGAATACACGCTCCTGATTCATGCCAATGTCTCCTCAAACTTCTTGATCGCGTCGACCGTGATCATCACCTTGTCAAAAGCAATAAGGCTCACTGGATCAACACCTTCGACGTCACGCACATCCACCTTGTGGAGATTGCGAGAAGCGAGATAGAGATTCTTGTCCACGCTATCCGCCACAATCAGCACGTTGTCCACGCCATAACCCTTGAGCGTCTCGACCAGCAACTTGGTTTTTGGCTGGTCAACATCCAGCGCCTCTACGATCATTAAACGATCAGACCGCGCCAATTCAGACAGGATGGAACGCATCGCCGCCCGATACATCTTGCGATTTACCTTCTGCGAGTGATCCTGAGGCTTCGCAGCAAAGGTAACCCCACCCGAACGCCAAATTGGCGAGCGAATGGTGCCCGCTCGAGCACGACCAGTCCCTTTCTGCCGCCAGGGCTTCTTGCCACCACCAGCGACCTCTGAGCGCGTCTTTTGCGCACGCGTTCCTTGACGGGCACCCGACAAATACGCCGTCACCACTTGGTGAACCAGCGCTTCGTTATATTCACGGGCGAAGTTCGCTTCCGATACCGCAACGGTACCTGCTGCTTTATTCCCCGGCTTGACTACACTTAATTCCACGTCTCGCCCCCGCTACTCACGACTCGGACGGGCTTACGCCCGCCGCTTTAACTGTCGGACGAATAATGACTTCGCCACCAGGCGCTCCCGGAACCGCTCCCTTGATCAACAGCAAGTTGCGCTCCGCATCCACGCGGACAACCTCCAGACCCTGGGTAGTCACACGCTCATCGCCCATGTGGCCAGACATCTTCTTGCCTTTGAACACGCGGCCCGGCGTCTGGCACTGACCAATAGAACCCGGCGCCCGATGCGACAACGAATTCCCGTGGGTCGCGTCCTGCGTGCGGAAATTCCAACGCTTAATCACGCCCTGGAAGCCCTTGCCCTTGGAACGACCGGCCACATCGACCTTCTGACCCTGCTCAAACCGTTCGACGGTCAACTCGGCACCGACTTCAAACACCTCGTCGGAGGCATCCAGTCGAAACTCCCACAGACCCTCGCCCGCAGCGACGCCCGCCTTGGCAAAATGCCCGGCTTCTGCCTTGCTGACTTTCGAGGCCTTGCGGCTTCCCGCTGTGACCTGAATCGCCCGATACCCATCGGTCTCGAGCTCTTTGATTTGAGTGACGCGGTTTGGAGCAATTTCCACTACGGTCACTGGTACTGATGCGCCGTCCTCAGTAAAGACTCTCGTCATACCTGATTTACGGCCGACTAACCCAATAGTCATGGCTTAAACCTCACAGTGTACGGGGCTCAACCCTCTATGGCCGCCCGGTTTGGCTATTCACCGCCTTCCCGAACGTTACACACCCGGCTAACCGGGCAGGCTACTTCTTACAAATTGTGCTCAACCGAGACTGATCTGGACTTCTACGCCCGCAGCCAGGTCAAGTTTCATCAATGCGTCAACAGTCTTCTCTGTCGGCTCAACGATGTCGAGGAGTCGCTTGTGCGTGCGGATCTCATACTGATCCCGCGCATCCTTGTTCACATGGGGAGAAATCAGAATGGTAAATTTCTCTTTCTTGGTGGGCAGTGGGATCGGGCCACGGACCTGCGCACCAGTGCGACGAGCCGTCTCCACAATCTCCTGCGTTGACGCGTCGATAAGCCGGTGGTCAAAGGCTTTTAAACGAATCCGGATACGCTGATTTTGCACGTTACATCTCCTAAAAACAGCCGGTGTCCGCGGGGGACCCCGAAAAAAGAGAGCGAAGTCTACGGATGGCGTATAGGGGTGTCAACTAAAAAACACGCGCTTTACGTTAGCAATCCGGGATTGCGACTTTTCTCACAAACCTGCCCAGACGGCGGCTGATTCTTTCACTGCATTGCTCTCTACAGGGCAGATCCCAAGCGCAGGCGCCGAGGCCCTATTCGTTGATAAGTCAACGTTGTTGCGTCAAGCAAATGACTCTATGATGCGCGCCCGTCACCTCAGAGCGAAAAAATCATGTCTGAAGAAGCAATCTCGCCCAACAGGCGGAGGAAAAATCTGGTCTGGGCCGCTCTGCTACTGGCAATCATCGCAGGCAGTCTCGCCACTTGGTATTGGCTGATCGCTCAGTGGCGCGAGCGAACAGACAACGCCTACGTCCAGGGCAATCTTATTCAGGTGTCGGCGAAAGTCGCCGGACAGGTGGTGCAAATCGCACATGAGGAAGGTGACCAGGTTGTTGCCGGGGAGACGCTGGCAATACTGGCATCGGGGGACGCCGACCGCGCACTTGAGGAAGCTAAATATACGCTGGCACTGGCTGCAAGTGAGATTCTCTCCCGCAGGGCCGGTGTCGATACGGCACGCGCTGAACTTGCGCTCCGCCAGAGCAGCCATCAGCTCGCGCTTCAAGAGTACGAGCGTCGCAAAGCGCTGGTGGGAACCAAAGCCATCTCTCAGGAGGAGGTAGACGCCGCGCGCACCCGAATGGAAGAGGCCGCGGCCGAGCTGAGTAAGGCTGAGCGAGAACTCACCACCGAGCAGGTCAGTGCCGGCATCGGGCCCATCGACACGCACCCGCTGATCCGCACGGCGTCAGAGCGAGTTCGGGATGCGGTGAGAACGGTGAACAAACATCGCATTATCACGCCCATCAGTGGCACCATTGCAAAACGGGCCGTCAGCATTGGCGAAGTCATCCCTGCAGGGATGCCCATTGCCGCGGTACTCGAAACCGGTGAGCGATGGGTGGAGGCTAACTTCAAGGAGAATCAGCTTCGCCACCTGCGACCCGGGCAACCCGTTAGCGCCATCGCCGATCTCCACGGAGATGACGTGCCGCTGCGCGGCCGTATCACTCACATCGGAGCCGGGACAGGCGCCACGTTTTCCGTCCTACCGCCGCAGAATGCGACCGGTAACTGGATCAAGATCGTGCAGCGCGTGCCGGTGCGCATCGACTTCGAGCCGGGCCAGATACCCGCAGAACAACTCCCCGTTGGCGCCTCCATGACCGTCACGGTCGACACCCATGACCGCTCTGCACCCTCGCTACAATCAATATCTAACCTCGGCCCTGTCTCCCAAGACGCCGTATTTGAAGACCTCAATTCAGGCGCAGAAGCCATCATTGCAGAGGTACTCGCGCCCTTTAGAGCGAGCCGCTGGAACTGATGTCGGAGGCGGCCAAACCCACTGAGCAGCCGTTTACCGGCGCCGTTCTGGCGCTTGTCACTGTGGGGGTGTCTCTCGCCGCCTTCATGAACACGCTGGACAGCACCATCGCCGTAGTGGCATTGCCCGCAATCTCCGGGTCCCTCTCCGCCACACCCTCTCAGGGGAGCTGGGTCCTCACCATCTATAGCGTCTGTCTCGCAGTTTCACTACCGCTGGCGGGGTGGCTCGCGCAGCAGTTCGGTCAGGTCCGCGCGTTTATCTGGGCGGTTACGCTCTTCACATTCTGTTCCTGGCTGTGCGCCTCCGCCACCGGTTTCAACGAGATGCTCATTTACCGGGCGCTGCAGGGTTTATCAGGCGGCGTTTTGCTCCCTTTTTCACAATCCCTCCTGCTGAGGATTTATCCGCCCGAAAAACACGGTATGGCGCTGGGAATCTGGGGGCTCTCCGCTGCGGTTGCGCCCGTTATGGGGCCCGTATTGGGCGGGTTTATTACTGACAATCTCGGCTGGCCCTGGATTTTTTACATCAATGTGCCGGTGGGAGTGATCTGTGTTGGTGTTAGCTACAGCTTTCTCAAGGATCGAGAGACGCCCACCGCAAAGCAACCTGTAGACGGGGTCGGGCTCACCACCATGGTTGTGGGCGTTATCTGTATCCAGCTTGCCCTCGACCGCGGCCACGAGCTCGATTGGCTCGCATCTCCGGTCGTGCGTACCCTCTTTGCCGTGGGCCTGTGCGCGATCCTCTTTTTTCTGATCTGGGAGCGAGATCAAGCGCACCCGATCGTTGACCTCAGCCTGTTCCGCGATCGTAATTTCAGTCTCGGGGCAATCATGACCGGGATGTTTTACGGCGTCTTCATTGTGGTAGCGGTCATCTACCCTCTGTGGATGCAAACGGTGTTGGGCTACACCCCAGGGGCAGCCGGCTGGGTGATGGCCACCACCAGTTTATTTCCCCTCCTATCCATGGGGCTGATTGGTGACAAATTACGCAAACAAAATCTCCGCTGGACGGTGGTGATTGGCGTCGTGGCAATGGCCTCCGTCATCATGGCTCATGGCTTAATGACGATTCAGGTATCGTCTCAGTACCTCACTACCATTCGGTTTTTCGTCGGCTTTGCCATGCCTTTCCTCTGGGTTCCGCTGCAGATGATTACCCTGAGTGGCGTGCCTCCCGAAAAAATGGCCTCAGCCACCGGTTTGTCAAATTTTGTCAGGATGCTGTCATCAAGCCTTGCAACGGCATTGGGCATCACGCTGTGGGACGAACGCGCGATTGTTCACCGCGCAGATTTGGTGGAGCGTGTTTCTATGGCTCAATATCGAGACATGCTCGCCGCCTCGGACAGGGTGAGCCCGGCAGGCACGGGGGGGGAGCTGGAGCTACTGGAATTAATGATCAGCCAGCAAGCTCGAACCATGGCCCAACAGGACGTCTACATTGTGGGTGCTGGCATTTTGCTCTCTCTGGCGTTGCTGGCAGGATTCCTCCCGAAAAAACTGTCGTCCGGGAAGCGATGAGCGAGGCCCTATGACAGACATACTCGACAACGCGGTGCGGCACCTGTTTTTGCTCAGGCGCCACGTGCTTCAGACGCTCGACAAAGCGCTGGCACTGCATGGGCTGAGCCATGGCACCTACAAATATCTCTATGCCCTTTATATCGAGGATCGTCGCTCGCAACAGGCCATTGCAGACCGTCTTGGCGACGACAAAGGCGCCGCCACACGGGCCCTGACGCGCCTCGAGGATCAGGGACTCATTCGCCGGGAACCTCACCCTGACGATAAACGGGTGGTCGTCGTGTCTCTGACCTCGGCGGGTAACGCCCTGCGGCAGGAGATTGTGGCGGCAGTCACGGAGGCCTCGATGTCCATGACCTCGGGCCTCGATGCCAATGACGCTGCTACCTTCACCAGATTGCTCGCCAAAGCCGTCTCACACATCAACCCGCCCGAACAACCCTGACCAACGCCAACAGCGTGCGGCGGGCGATATCCGCGCTCAAGTCAGCCGTATGGGCAGGTCCCGAACCCGTTTACCTGTCGCGGCAAAGATTGCATTGCCTATTGCGGGAGCCACCGGAATCAGTGGGGGTTCTCCCAGCCCGCTGGGAAAGGCGTCGCTGTCGATAAAAACAATATCCAGTTCAGGCACGTCGGCCATCCGCAGCGGCGTGTAGGTATCCAGATTCCTCTGCCGCACCTGACCGTCCGCAAACTCCGCACCCTCGTGCAATGCCAGACTCAGGCCCCACAAGGCGGCACCCTCGGCCTGCGCCATAGCGCCAGAGGGATTCACCACGGTGCCTACGTCAATGCTTTGCCACAATTTGCGCACGGTGACACGCTGTTGGTCGGCGGACACGGCAACATGGGCAACGCAGGCCACCCAGGTGGGCATGCCTCGCTCTTGACCATGGCCCACAGCGATGCCCAGCGCCTCATTGGCCGGCATTGCGCGTCCCCACTCACTGCGCTTGGCCACATCCTCGAGCACCGTGCGTAAGCGCGTGGCGCCCCCCACCGTGCTGCCTTCACCCCCCGCGTTCTTGCCCTTTCCATCCAGCAGCGACAGACGATAGGCCAAAGGATCAAGTTGCAGCGCGTAGGCGATCTCATCAAGGAACGACTCCACCCCCCAGCCCACCCAGCCAGGACCTACCGCTCTGAGCCATCCCGGCAAGAAAGTGGTCTGTGCCAGACTATTATTAACCGCTCTGACACGATGGTTGGGCAGGGTGTACCAATGATCTGCCCCACTCACCGAGAAGGTGTCGAACTTGCCGATACCGCCAACCCCATCGGCGAGAAATCCGGGCGCCATTGCCAGCGTTGGCCAGCCTGCGACCACCGCATGCTCAACACCCGACAACTGACCGGTGGTATCGATACTCGCAGTGAAGGTGCAGACCGAAGGCGAGCGGACGCAATCAAACCGGCTGTCGGTTTCTCGATCGAAGATCAGCTTCAACGGTCGACCCAACGTTCGGGCGACCAGAGCGGCGGGGATCATCTGATCGCCAAAAAGACGCCGTCCATAACCACCACCGAGGTAATGCTGATGAATAACGATATCCGGCTCGGGCAAGTCGAGGGCCTGAGACAACACGGGCAATATCAACGATTGCCACTGGTTCCCGGCGTAAATATGGCACTTACCGTCGGCGTCAAAATCGACCAGGGCATTCTGCGGCTCTAACGTAAAGTGTAGCGCGGTGCCGGTGCGATAGGTTGCCTGCAACGTACTGGCGGCGGCTTCTCTAGCGACCGCGACATCGCCCTCGTCCACTACCAGCGTGCCCGCGGTGGGATCCTCCGCGAGGCGCAGGCCCTCCGCCAATAGCGCCGCCTCATCGACCTCGGCCGAGGGGCCGGCCCCCCAAGTGACATTCACGAGCCGCGCGGCCTGCATTGCGATGGGTAACTGCTCGGCGACGACCACAACCCATCCCTGGATCGTAGCGGTTGGGTCCCGTACCTGCACAGCATCAACATAGCCGGGCAGAGCCTTGGCCTGTGAGTCGTCGACCGAAACAACCACTGAGCCGTAACGGGTCGGCGGCACCAAGGGGATGCCATACACCATCCCTGGCAGCGATGCGTCCAGTCCGTAGCGCGCACTGCCATCAGCTTTGGCGGGAATATCCAGCGCAGCCACGTCTCGACCGATAATGCGGCGATCTGCCGGCGCCTTGACCGGCATCGCATCCAGCTCGGCTTGCGAGAAACTACGCTGAATATCGCCCGCAGCGATAATCTCTGCAAAGGACACACTGGCTGACCCCGCAACGACACGACCACCCTCGACGTGACATTGCGCGGGATCTACACCCAATAACTTTGCGCCCGCCTCGGCGAGGATGGTGCGGCCCGCCGCACCGGCTTGGGATAGCTGAGTGAAAGAAGTATGCACAGACCAGGATCCGCCGGTGACCATGTAACCCCACTTGGGGTCGGTATCGACATGAGTGATACGCACATCGTCCCAGTTGGCACCCAATTCATCTGCAATGATCTGAGCCAGCGCAGTACCCACATGCTGGCCCATCTCGGCACGGACGATATTGATTAGCACCCCACCCTGAGCGTCAATTTCAAACCAGATTACCGGGGAAAAAGCTCCACTGGCACCCGCGTCAGCTAAATCTGACGCCACCTGATCGGCACCACATCCGGGCAACAGGGCACCTAGCCCCATGACTAACGACGAGCCAGCAGCACCCGCCACGAAGCGGCGCCGACTGAGAGAAAAAGCTGGATCAGACATCACTACCTCCCTGCACCTTCGCAGCCACCGCAATGGCTCGTTTAATGCGCGGATACGCCATACAACGACACAAATGGCCGTTCATATGGCTAACAATCTGTTCTTCAGTGGGGCTGGGGTTTTCCTCGAGCAAGGTGGCGGCCTGCATGATCTGCCCTGACTGACAGTAGCCGCATTGGGGCACCTGCTCGGCTTGCCACGCAGCCTTCAGCGCGTCGCCCACGGGTGTGGACAAACCTTCGATCGTTGTCACATTGCGTCCCGCCACCGCTTGCACAGGCGTCACGCAAGCCCGGGCAGGGCTACCATCCAAGTGCACCGTGCAGGCACCACACTGGGCAATGCCGCAACCGAACTTGGTACCGGTTAACTGCAACTCCTCGCGCAACACCCACAGCAGTGGCGTATCGCCGTCACTCTGGCTAGAAGCAACTTCACCATTCAGTGAAAATTCAATCATCTTGAACTCCCGGCTTGCGAATCAACACGACTAGCATAACTTTTGCCTGTGGGAGAGCAAGTCTCTTCGCGGGCGCGACACGCGTTGGTCTGGCCCACCCGCCCAAGCCTTGTGTTTGAATCGAATAGGCAACGGCCCTTGGGCCGGAGGAGATAAGGTTGTATCGACACAAAAAAGCCCGCACATGGCGGGCTTTTCAAAGCAGTCTCGCTTAGTCGAGGATTTTGGCGACGACGCCCGCACCTACCGTTCGACCACCCTCTCGGATCGCAAAACGCAGGCCCTCTTCCATCGCAATCGGCGCAATCAACGTCGCTACAAAGTTAATGTTGTCACCAGGCATCACCATCTCAATACCCTCAGGCAACTCAACCGCTCCCGTCACATCCGTCGTGCGGAAGTAAAACTGCGGACGATATCCCTTGAAAAACGGCGTATGACGACCACCCTCGTCCTTCGACAGCACATAAACCTCTGCCTCAAACTTGGTGTGCGGCGTCACAGATCCCGGAATCGCCAGTACCTGACCACGCTCAACCTCATCTCGCTTGGTACCACGCAGCAGAACGCCAACGTTCTCACCCGCACGGCCCTCATCCAACAACTTGCGGAACATCTCAACGCCCGTACAAGTCGTCTTCTGGGTGTCCTTGATACCGATAATCTCGATCTCGTCACCCACCTTCACAATACCGCGCTCAACTCGGCCCGTTACCACCGTACCCCGACCAGAAATCGAGAACACGTCCTCAACCGGCATCAGAAACGGCTGGTCAATCGCTCGCTCAGGCTCAGGGATATAAGAGTCCAGCGTCTCAACCAGCTCCTTAACCGCCGTCGTGCCCAAACCATTATCATCTTCACCGTTCAACGCCATCAACGCAGAACCACAAATAATCGGCGTGTCATCGCCCGGGAACTCATAGGTATCCAGAAGCTCGCGAAGCTCCATCTCTACCAGCTCCTTCATCTCCGCGTACTCCTCAGAGTCCACACCACCGCAGTCTTCTGCCAGCAGGTCAGCCTTGTTCAGGAATACCACAATGTAGGGAACGCCTACCTGACGTGACAGCAAAATGTGCTCCCGCGTCTGCGGCATCGGACCATCTGTCGCACCACAGACCAGAATCGCGCCGTCCATCTGCGCCGCACCCGTGATCATGTTCTTCACGTAGTCCGCGTGTCCGGGACAATCAACGTGCGCGTAGTGACGCGCCTCTGACTCATACTCAACGTGCGAGGTCGCAATCGTAATACCGCGCTCCTTCTCTTCCGGCGCGTTATCAATACCGTCAAACGCTACCGCCGCGCCGCCCCATACCTCTGCACACACACGCGTCAGCGCCGCCGTCAGCGTCGTCTTACCGTGGTCTACGTGTCCAATCGTACCCACGTTAACGTGGGGCTTCGAACGCTCAAATGCCTCTTTTGCCATGGCGACACACTCTCCTGAGTCTCTGTCTTGGTGTTTTAACTGGTCACGCACTCAGCGCGAATCAGCAACAACATCCCATCACTTACCGGTGAAACGCCCGTTACGCCACACCGAATTGGAGCTCATAACCGGATTTGAACCGGTGACCTCTTCCTTACCAAGGAAGTGCTCTACCGACTGAGCTATATGAGCAAAACTGCTGCCCTTGTCTTGGAGCGGGTAGCGGGGATCGAACCCGCATCATCAGCTTGGAAGGCTGAGGTTCTACCATTGAACTATACCCGCGGTACCTCGTTCACCCCGGGACCCGCACCCGCCGCCGGTAGCCATCTAGCCCCCGCCGGTAACATCCTTGGTGGAGGGGGGTGGATTCGAACCACCGAAGCTCGCGCGTCAGATTTACAGTCTGATCCCTTTGGCCACTCGGGAACCCCTCCAGAAGGGCGCGTATTCTCTAGGTGTCAACCCCCGGTGTCAACCGCTTGAAAGGGGGAATTCTTCGCCTCGGAGGCAAGATTTTTCACCACCTAACCGGCTGCAATGGAGAGCGCGGCCGCGCCGCCGCCGGCAACCGCCGCCACGATATGCTCCAGAGTGACAAATCGATGGTGCTCTCGCCTGCTCCGAAGCCGACAAGTCCAAGGTAAATTGAAGGAAGGTAGCCCCGATAGCCGCGTCTCGAGGGCTGGCCATCGTTTGGACAAAAGGGGAATTTGGAGCTGGCGAGAGGAATCGAACCCCCGACCGGCTGATTACAAATCAGCTGCTCTACCTACTGAGCTACGCCAGCTAAGCGTTAAGCGCCGTCTGCACCTGCGGTGCCACCGGCGGGGGCGAATGATCTACTCAGGGGAGCCGATCGTCAAGTTGCTGCAATAACCAGAGCCTCAACCCCTCCATCACGAGGTCGGGTTGATGCTCAATCCCGGACGTCAATGTGAGGAGCCCCGCCGCACCCCCGCCGGTAAGCACAAACCGGTGCTCCGGATAAGCGTCCACCGCCGCGCCCAGCAATCCTTTAACGGCCAGCCAAATACCCCCACTGACGCAGGCTGCGGTGTCCTCCCCTGGAGCCACCGCAGGCGCCGTCAAACTATTCACGCGAATCTTGCCAGTGCTCATTCCCAATGACCGGTGCATGAGTTCGGCACCTGGCAGAATAAAACCGCCCTGGTGCATGCCGTCTCGCGCAATGAGGTCCAGCGTGATTGCTGTGCCCGCGTCGACCACACACAGGGGGCCACCCAGGTGATGCCAGGCGGCGAGCATCGCGAGCCAACGATCTACACCCAGGCTCTGAGGTGCGGGGTATCGGTTGCGTAATCCCAGCAGCTCGGCGTCTGCAGTGGCATAGTGGACCTCGACGGGCCGTCCCGCGCTCGCCACCTCAGCCAGAGTTGTATCACTAGAATCTGCGGCCACACTAGCGATCGCCACCCGATACCAGTCGCGCCCCTCGAGCATAGCGCTCAGTGTCGCCACGTCATCGGCCCTGCCGCCTTCACTGAACAATCCAGACGCAGAGGCAAGCCGCCATTTAATGGCGCTATTCCCCACATCGAGTAACAGCCATGGCCCAGCGTCGCTCACGATAATCCCCCAAAATCCAACACACTCACCTCTCCACCCGACACGGCTAACCGGCCGCTCGGAGTCTCTATCAAGAGTGCCCCATCATCACTGACACCTGCAGCGGTGCCGGTTATTGGTGCCGGATCAGCAACTGTCACCGATCTGCCCAACAAGAAATCGCGCCCGCGCCAGCGCGAGAGCCAATAGGAGAAACCCTGTGTGTCATAGTGATCAAGCCCCGATACCATGGCGTTAATCATGAGTGATGCCAACCGGTTGCGGTCTACTGGCGCGCCTACCACATTGGCTAGATCAGTCCACGGCCGATCGATCGTACCGGGCGCCAGCGCAGGCATCTGAACGTTCAGACCCACGCCCAAAACGAGGCACTGTCGCTCCTCTCGCTCCGGCAACATCTCAACCAAAATGCCCCCCAGCTTTTGGCCCTCAAAATAGAAATCGTTGGGCCACTTGAGCTGAAGCTCGGCACCCATGTCACTGGCGAAAGCGTCGGCAAGCATGGCGCCTACCGCCAGACTGAGACCTGATAGCCGCGCGAGAGGCAAGTCGAGTTCACAACCCATCGACAGATAGAGATTGCCACCCGCAGGACTGTGCCAGACTTTACCGCGCCGACCCCGGCCTTCGGTCTGCTCCTCCGCCAACACGGTGAAACCATTCAATTGGCCCGAATTTCCGCGATCACGCACGACATCGTTGGTCGAAGCCACACTGTCAAAGATCGACAGCGAGACAATCTGCGCCACCGAGGGCGACAGCCGGTCTACAATGCGCTGGGCATCCATTGCATCTCTCTTCATGGGGGCTATGTTAAACGTCTGTTCGTCGCGACGCGCGCCTGACTAACCTGCTTGCCGCCTTTTTTTTAATCGCATTGCGCCAGATACGCCGACTGTCGCCCTCGTTGAAAGACGCCTACCCAGCGGTGTCCTCGACTGTCATGATAGAACCTCCCCAGCTGCCTGACTTCCAACCCATGACGGCATCGGAAAAAGCGTCGCAAATACGAGAACGCCTGCGCCTGCTGACAATGCTGCTTGCTTTGTCCACGGGGATCCTGCTTGTTGCGCAACTCTGGCAAGCACCGCTTACGGAGGCTCTCCTCACCGGGGCGGGTCGTGGCGTTATCTTTATCTTGCTGACACTGGGACTGATGGGAACACAACGCCTGAGCCTGATCCTCACCGCGCTGGTCTGTGCGAGCTCCCTTCCCGATCTCCTGGCCGTGAACAATCCCGTGAACCTCAGTTTATGGCTGGAACTGCCAATACTGCTGCTGTGTATGGGGCTCCTTCTCGCGCCGACCGAAACGCACGCCGCGCAGGAAATGCACTAGTGGCACGGGTGTCGGACACTTTGAAGACCCCGCTGGGTACCCTGACATTGGAGGCGAGCGAGCATGGCTTGACCGCAATCCAGTTTCCCCGAGCGCCGAAGCCGCCGATTCAAGACGATGAAAGTAATCCGATTCTGGATCGCGCCAAGATCGAACTCGAGGCTTACTTCCGCGGGAATTTGAAGCAGTTCACCGTCCCCTTGCATTGGCAGGGAACGCCGTTCCAGCAAGCGGTTTGGGAAGCCCTTACACGCATTCCCTTTGGAGAAACGGTGAGCTACCGAGACATCGCCAAATTAATCGATCGCCCCCGTGCTGCGAGACCCGTGGGGGGGGCTGTTGGACGAAATCCGCTACCGATTATCGTGCCGTGCCATCGCGTCATCGGCAGCGATCAATCGCTGACAGGTTTTACGGGAGGGCTGTGGATCAAAGAACAACTGCTCCAGCTTGAAGGGGCACTCCCCACAACCTGATCACGCGTTGAGGTCTGGAATGATCTCGTCTTTCAGGCGCTCGATCGCTTCTTTCAGCCTGAGTTTTTCCTTCTTTAAGCGCTGAACCAGCAGCTGGTTCTGCCACGGTCTGGTCTGCAGGTCGATGATTTTCTGATCCAACAACCGATGCTGGGCCTGCATCAGCGAGAGGCGCTCTCCCGCTGATAACTCCTCATTCGCCGCTGCTTGGTCTGGTCCGACTCGTTCCGTCATGCACTATCCTGCGCCTGCCCCCGCGGAGAAATCTACTGGGGAGTACTGACGCTGACAAGCGTCATACCCAATTTCTCCTCAGGAGACACACCCCTCGACCCCGCAGACCCTCGGCGTTCAAAGGTCGGGTTCTCTCAGCAGCGCCGTGTAGTCAATGTTCGGATCGGCGGCAGCGACAAATTGCGGCGCCTTCAAACTATCCCATCGGTTATACCGAATGGGCTCACCCTCCAGCGTCGTCACCCTGCCACCGGCAGCACGCACCAGCGCATCACCTGCAGCAAGGTCCCACTCATAACAGGGGGATGTTCTGGGATAAACATCAGCGTCACCCGACACCAGGTCACAGAACTTGAGCGCACTCCCGGCGTTGAGCCGCTGCGCGCCATTGGCCAACGGTGAGAGGCGATCCATCATCACCTGCACTCTTTCAACACGGTGCCGAACGCTGGCCGAGAGGGTCAAGGCCGCTGACCCATCCAGCGAGCGGGTTCGAAGAACTTGCCCCTCGGTTTGCTCCATAAGCGGAAAACGTCGCGCACCCCATAGCGGCACGCCCACATCTACATGCGCCCTGTTAGGCGCCGCAATCAGACCCAATACCGCCTCGGAGTCCACGATCAGCGCGATATTTATCGTGAACTCGCCGGTTCCCTCAATGAATTCTTTGGTGCCATCAAGGGGGTCAATCATCCAGCACACTGGCCAATCCCGTCGGCCGATCAGTTGCTCGAGGGTCGATTCCTCAGAGAGTATGGGGATGTCCGGCGTGAGCCCCTGCAGGGCGCGGCAAATCAAACGATGCGAGGCATGGTCGGCCTCAGTAACCGGACTCGAATCAGACTTTTGCGTCACCGCAACTTCGCTCGCCTTGGCGTAAAGATCGAGCACACACTGAGACGCATCCGCTGCCAACGACAAGAGGGCGTGCAGGAGTTCGTCAAAACTCAAATTTGTCTCTTGCAACATCCCATCGAGACCGGGGTTGCCGCTATAGTGGAGGTCACTCATGGTGATAGGGTAGCACTCGATGGCACTGACCGTGGCCAATAGTCTGCAGGTTGAGCACGTTGACTGGGGGCAACTCGACACCATCTTGCTGGATATGGACGGAACCTTACTCGATCTGGCGTTCGACAATCATTTCTGGGGCACCATTATCCCCGAGCAGTGGGGTCGCAATAACGGCCTGGACCTACCCGCAAGCCAACACCATCTGGCGCCCCTGTTTGCCGCAGAACAAGGATCACTGAATTGGTACTGCCTCGATTTCTGGGGGCAGACCCTTGAGCTCGACATATCCGCGATCAAGACGACCTACGCTGATGGCATTCGCTGGCGGCCGCAGGCGGAAACATTTCTCAGCCGACTGTGGAGCAGCCATTTGGATGTAGTGCTCATTACCAACGCTCATCCCGTGACACTGGAGATCAAGGCAGAGAAACTACCGCTGGCAAAGTGGTTCAATAAAATGGTGAGTTCGCACAGCTACGGGGCACCTAAAGAGACGACAATGTTCTGGGAAGCACTGATCGCGGACCGTCCCTTCAACCCCCAACGCACCTTGTTTATCGACGATTCGGAACACGTCCTGGACGCCGCGCAAAGCTATGGCATCGGACATCTCATTACCCTGCGGCAGCCGGATTCGTCGCTACCGCCCAAAACGAATACCCGCCACCCATCCATTCATCACTTCGAAGAAATCATGCAGGGGCTGCCCACCATTGGATGATGCAGAAAACATGCGGAGCAAGGTGCGAGTGGATAAATGGCTCTGGGCTGCACGATTCTTCAAAACGCGCACTCTGGCAAAAACCGCCATCGAGGGCGGCAAGGTCCAAATAGACGGCCAGCGCGTCAAGGTCTCCCGAGAAATCGCCCCCGGGGATGTGCTTCGGGTTCGTCAGGGATGGGACGAGCGCGAGGTCGTTGTCGCCGCAGTGAGTGACCAACGGCGCGCCGCACCGATCGCGCAAACGCTTTATGAGGAGACGCAAGAGAGCATAGAGCGGCGGTCGAGAGCTGCTGAAGCACGAAAGGCCGCGGGCGCCATCAGTAGGCCGACGCAAAAACCTGGCAAACATGAGCGCAAAGCGTTGGAGCGTTTGAGAAAACAGTTTGATCCCTCCTGATTAAAGCCATCGCGCATGCGGACAGTTGCGGTATGATCGGCGACATGATTGAAGAACTGCCCACAATCCGCCCGGACACCCCGCTTCTAGATTCTGTCGTGCATCAGTTCGATAAATTGGGGGAGATGGAGCCCAATGACTTGGTGCATCTTGCCGAGGAGCTGCGCCAGGATCTGCTCTTTAGCGTGGCGGGAACCGGGGGGCACTTTGGCGCTGGCTTGGGGGTCGTGGAACTGACGGTGGCACTGCACCATGTCTTCAATACGCCCCACGACCGCATTGTTTGGGACGTGGGACATCAAACCTATCCGCACAAGATTCTCACGGGTCGCCGCAGCGAAATGGGTACGATGCGACAACTTCAGGGACTGTCTGGCTTTCCCAAGCGCTCAGAGAGCCCCTTCGATACCTTTGGCGTAGGTCACTCCTCCACCAGCATCTCCGCCGCGATGGGCATGGCCATGGCGGCGCAGCAACAAGGCATTGATCGAAAGGTAGTGGCCGTTATTGGTGACGGCGCCATCACCGGCGGCATGGCTTTCGAAGCGCTGGCCCACGCGGGCCATGAGCGCCCCAATATGCTGGTGATCCTTAACGATAACCAGATGTCCATCGGACACAACACCGGGGGACTCGCCACTTACTTTGCCAAAATCTGGGCTAGTAAGACCTACACCGCCCTCAGGGAAGGCTCCAAAAAAATTCTGGGGCACGTGCGAGGGGCGTGGGACCTCGCCAAAAAAACCGAAGAGCACATGAAGGGCATGGTGGCACCCGGGACGATGTTCGAGGAACTCGGCTGGCATTACATCGGACCCTTCGACGGCCATGATCTTCCTCAACTGGTGAGCACACTGCGCGTCATGTCCGAACTCAAAGGGCCGCAGTTCTTGCACATTCGTACGATCAAGGGAAAGGGATTTGCACCGGCAGAACGCGACCCCATCGGCTATCACGCCATTAACAAGCTGGAGCCGGCAAAACCCGCAGAAACAAAGACCGTGATTGCCAAACCCAAGGCACCAAAATACCAGGATGTATTTGGTCAGTGGTTGTGCGACCTCGCGGCGCAAGATCAAAGAGTGGTCGGCATTACGCCAGCCATGTGTGAAGGCTCAGGCATGGTCACCTATGCCAAACAATATCCAGACCGGTTCTTCGACGTCGCTATTGCGGAGCAACACTCAGTGACCTTGGCCGCCGGCATGGCGTGTGATGGCCTCAAGCCGGTGCTGGCCATTTACTCCACCTTTTTACAGCGCGGTTACGATCAGTTGATCCACGATGTGGCGCTACAAAACCTGGATGTCACGCTGGCGATTGATCGCGCCGGTCTCGTAGGACAAGACGGTCCCACCCATCATGGCACCTTCGACCTCTCTTACCTGCGCTGCATCCCCAATATGGTGATCGGTGCTCCCAGCGACGAAGATCAGTGCCGTAAGATGCTCCAGAGCGCCTGGCTGCATGAGGGCCCGGCAGCGATCCGTTATCCGAGAGGTGAAGGCACGGGCGTCGCCCTAGATCCAAACCTGGCCAGCCTAGAGATCGGCAAAGGTCAGGTTGTACGCCAGGGTACCGACGTTGCGATTCTCAACTTTGGCGTGCTTCTCGATCAGGCGGTGTTGGCGGCCGAGCGCCTAAATGCAACCGTTGTCGATATGCGCTGGGTTAAGCCTTTGGATGAAGCGCTGATTCTCTCGCTGATTGAAACCCACCACTGCCTTCTCACGTTAGAAGAGAACGCCGTGGCGGGTGGCGCAGGCAGCGGTGTTGCTGAATTTCTCGCACAGTCAGGGGTGTCATGCGCCGTGAGACACATTGGCATTCCCGATCAGTTCGTTGCCCACGCAGGTCAAGGAGAATGCCGTCAACTGGCAGGGCTTACCGCTGACAATATTGTGGCGGCTGCGGGCAGCATGCTGCCACATCAGCAGCAAAAAGCGCTGTGATTTCGCGCCGATCTGGGGACAACTGACGTGGCCAAGTCACCAAAAAACGCATCCACGCCAACTTTGGCAGAACAAATGAGCGAACTCGGAGAACTGGTAGAGCAACTCGAAAATCCCGAGATCGAGCTCGAAACCGCGCTCAAACTCTACGAGGAGGGCGTTAAGCTGAGCAGCGCCATCCAGAAGACGCTAGAAGAAGCTGAGCAACGCGTAGTGCAAGTCACGCAGGACGGATTGGTGCAAGAGGAAGACCTTTCCGAAGCGCAATAGAGGCCTCATGCAACCTTTTGCCTGGCTAAGCTGTCCCGAGCCGAGACTCGCCGAGGCACTGGCGTACTTGGCGCAGCAACCGGGTAAACAGCTGCGCAGTACCCTCGCTCTGACCTGTGCCGAACTGATCGCAGGGCAACCTGTGCCCGCGGCGCAGTCCTTGGGCGAAGCCATTGAACTGCTACACACCTACTCGTTGGTGCATGATGACTTGCCCGCGATGGATGACGACGACCTGCGTCGAGGGCAGCCCACCCTGCATCGGGCTTTCGATGAAGCCACCGCCATTCTGGCGGGAGATGGCCTTCAGGCGGCGGCCTTTGAACATATCACTGCCATCGAATCGCTCAGCGCTGAACAGCGGCTCGAGATTATTCGACTACTGAGCATCGCGGTCGGTTTCAACGGCATGGTAGGTGGACAGGCGCTGGATCTCGCGGCAGAGCATCAGGCCGTGGATGTCGCCTCCCTAAGGCGCATTCACCAGCTGAAAACCGGCGCACTCATCGCAGCGGCCGCTGAAACGGGCGCCATTTGCGGCGGCGCATCGGCCTCGGAGCGATCGCAGCTGGTTCAATTTGCCAAGGCCATCGGACTCGCATTTCAAGTAATGGACGATGTATTGGATGTGACGGGGGACAGCCTCGCACTGGGCAAGACGGCAGGTAAAGATGCGCGTGCGGAAAAATCCACCTATGTCAGCACACTGGGACTATCGGGGGCTCGGGCAGAGGCGAATGCACTACTGGACGAGGCACTGAGCGCGTTAAGCGTGTTTGGTGAGGCCGCAGAGCCCCTTCGGCAACTGGCCGAAAAAATGGTTCACCGCGAGCGCTAAATCGAGCACCCCGTGCTTACGCAATCAGCTGGCCAGTCATTAACAGGCAAAGGATAAAGCCAGCCATGGCGCCTGCGACCAGGTCATCGGCAACCACCCCCACCCCGCGCGATAAGCGACGCTCGGCCCAATTAACCGGCCAAGGCTTGGCAATGTCATAGATCCGAAACAGTACCAGCGCTCCGAGTATCACCTGCAGCGTATCGAGCTCGGCGCTTAGGAGCGTCACCGGAATCAAATAGGCTAGCCAGACGCCGACCACCTCATCGATCACAATAGCGGGGTGATCCACCACCTGCCAATCGGCTCCCGCGCCGTCTGCCGCCCAGACGGCGAGGAAACATGTGAATAGCCACACAAGCCAAAGCCACTCGAGAGAGAGATAGCACAATGGCCAGAGACAGAGCACACCGAGGATGCTGCCGGCGGTACCGGGTGCAATAGGAGACAAACCGGCGCCCGCGCCACTGGCAATCAACGTTGCTAAATTGTGGATCCGGGGCGTCTGCCACGGATCGTCAGCGTCACCGTTCAAAATGATCGTATCCCGTGATATTCGGCACCCCGTCGCAACGCACGCCACTGCCGGCAATCACCTCACCGATTTCAGTGCAACCATCGGGCAGTTTGGCGTGACTGGGTAAGGTAAAGAGTAGCTCGTAATCATCCCCACCTCGCAGCGCCCATTCTTGTACCTGAGCAGGATCCGGGTAGGCGCGGAGAGCGGCGGATATCGGAATAGCACCCGGATCGACGATCAATCCCACTGAAGACAACCTCGCCAAGTGACCCGCATCGGCCAACAAACCGTCTGACACATCGATCGCCGATGTGGCCAAGCCGTTCAGCATCTGACCCAAGGTCAGCTGCGGCGTCGGCCGCAAGAATCGCTGGCGGAGAAACGCTAAGTCAGCAGCGGAAACGTTAGTGTCATCGATTTCAAGCAAAAAGAGTCCCGCCGCCGCGTCCCCCAACGTGCCGCTGACACAGACACGATCGCCGGGCTGCGCGCCACTGCGCGTCAAATACTGCCCGGATAGCGCTGAGCCCAACACAGTCACGGTGACAGACAGAAGTCCACGTGTCGTGTCCCCCCCAATCAGCGGTAAAGAAGCGTGCTCTGATGCACACCGCACACCCTCTGCAAAAGAGGCCAGCCAATCGGCGTTTGCCTCCGGCAGGGTCAGCGCCAGCAACATCGCCTCTGGCTTGGCCCCCATGGCCGCAAGATCGCTGGCGGCGGCCATAACTGCGCGATAGGCGATAAAGTTGGGTGCCGAATCGGGTAAAAAATGGACGCCGGATACAGCCGTATCAGTGGAGATCAGATGAACACGGCCCGCGGGCAACTCCAGCACCGCGGCATCATCGCCCACGCCCAGCTTCACCGAGGGAGAAGCGCCGACTTGGGCAAAATACTGCTCGATCAGATCGAATTCACCGAGCGCCATTACTGCTCTGCTGCGAGTTCAATCGTCCTGAGATCGCGCGCCACTTTGTCGAGCACGCCATTGATATAGCGATGCGACTCAGTAGCCCCAAATTTTTTCGCCAGAGAAACAGCCTCATTGATAACGACTTTGTAGGGCACGTCGATTCTGTCTCTGAGTTCAAAGGTGCCCAGTCTCAGCAAATTTCGTTCGATCGGGTCGAGATCATCGAGCGCTCGGTCCAACGCCGGCGCAAACAACGCCTCCAAGGCATCAACATCTGAGGTCACGCCCTTCAGCACGGCCGAAAAGTAATCCCCATCGGTGTGGCGAAAATCATTGTCGACACGAAACTCAGCTTCGATGTCCGCCAGATCAGCACCCGAGAGGGTCCATTGATACAGCGCCTGAAGACCAAAATGCCGCGCCTTGCGCCGTTGCGCTGCCAGAGTATTGGGCTGGGACATCAGCGCGCCAAGGTCCGCAGCAGATTGACCATTTCCACCGCACTCATCGCGGCTTCCGCCCCTTTGTTTTCCTCGTTATCGCCGGAACGCTCCAAGGCCTGATCAAGAGAATCAACCGTGAGCACGCCAAAGGCAACCGGCTTCCCGGTTTGTAACGCCACCTCGCCAATCCCTCGGGTGCACTCACCCGCAACGTATTCAAAATGGGGGGTGCCTCCCCGAATAACCGCGCCCAACGCGATCACCGCATTACAGTCCTGGCGGGATGCTGCAGCTTGACACGCCAAAGGAATCTCGAAGGCGCCCGGTACCTGCACCACGCTAATCTGCTCATCAGTAATCCCAACACCGTTCAGGGCCCTGACAGCCCCCGTCAGCAACCCCTCGACAATATCCGGGTTCCAGCGAGTGATCACGATGGTGTACCCGCCATCGTTACCCGAAACTTGGGATGGAGAGTTATCAATACCCTTACTGACCATAGACGTTGCTGTCCTTGCGCTAATCCTGGCTAATCTCGGGCGCCAGAAAATCAATCACTTCCAATCCGAAACCCGCCAGCGCATTGTACTTGAGCGGTGCGCCCAGCAGGCGGATTTGGCCCACGCCCAGATCGCGCAGAATTTGCGCGCCCATGCCGATCTGATTGTAGCCATCGGTGCCGGGCTGGGAGTCAGCCTGTGACTGGCCCATCAACCGATCGATGTCTCCCAATAAATCATCAGCGGTTTCAGGCTTACCGAGCAAAACCAATACGCCAGACTCGGCCTCAGCGATCGCCTTGAGGCTGGCATCAAATGACCATGAAGCACGACCATCCAGCGTGGTACCCACAAGGTCTCTCAGCACTGCGGTCACATGCACGCGAACCAAGGTCGGTTGAGCGGCGTTGATACTGCCACGCTTGAGCGCGATATGAACCCGCCCATGGGTCATGTCCCGATATGCAAATACCTCAAATTCGCCGTGGCGGGTCCGCATCGCCCCCTGACGCACCAGTTCGATGGTCCGCTGATGCGCGAGACGATAGGTCACGAGATCGGATACCCGCCCGGCGACCAGCTGGTGCCGCTGGGCAAATGCCTTGAGGAAGGGTCCGTCGGCCAAGGCGCCCTCGTTGTCCAGCACCTCGGTAAAGACAGCCGCAGGAATCAAGCCCGCCAAAGTTGCAAGGTCGATCGCCGCCTCTGCGGGTGCAGTGCGCGTCAGCACACCGCCTGCCGCCGCAGCGATCGGGAATATATGCCCCGGCTGTACCAAATCCGCCGCCCGACTGGTCGCATCCACCGCAACGCGCACTGTTCTCGCCCGGTCCGCCGCAGAAATCCCGGTATCAATGCCAGTTGCTGCCTCGATCGATAAGGTAAAGGGCGATTGCGAATCGTCTCCCTCCACCATGAGCGGCAACGCCAACTCAGCACAGCGCGCAGGTGTCATGGCCAGACAAACCAACCCCCTCGCTTGGCGCGCCATAAAAGCAATGTGGTCAGGCTCACAGTGCTCGCCTCCGACAACAACAAAACCGGTCACACCCCCGGCGCTGTTTTCATTCAGCATCAAGCAGCTTTGCCCGTGCCGGAGCGCACTGAGGACTTGATCTATCTGGGCAAAATCCGTCATGAGGCTGAGGAGTCCGTGTCGACTTGATCGTATTGCATCAGCCGCTCAAGGTACCGGGCGATAACATCCACCTCCAGATTAACGGCACTGCCCACCGCATACTCACTGAATACCGTCTCGTCCCAAGTTTGAGGAATGATCGTGAGTTCGAAGCGAGGGCCAGTCACCTGATTCACTGTCAGGCTGGTGCCATCGACACAAATACTGCCCTTCACGGCGATATAACGGGCGAGATTGGCTGGCGCCTCGACGCTGACCCGCCAAAAACGCGCGTCCTCAACGATGGAGTCGATTCGCCCCACACCATCAACATGTCCGCTCACCAAGTGCCCTCCGAGCGGCGTATTGAGCGTCAGCGACGGCTCCAAATTGACGGCATCACCGACACTTTTCTGGCCTAACGTGGTGAGAGACAGGGTCTCGGGAGAGACATCGGCCCAATAGCCATCGCCCGGCAACTCGGTCACCGTAAGGCAAACGCCACTGGTGGCGATACTGTCACCTAAAGCCACGCTGTCCAGCGGCAGCTTCCCCGTTTCAATTCTCAGACGAATATCCTGACCGCCGCCCTCGATTGCCGCGATACGACCTACTGACTGAATAATTCCTGTAAACACACTGACTCCCTAACGCGTGCGCGACGCCGCTCATTCACTGCCGCTTCTAGCACGGGTCGCAATAATACGCAGGTCTTCCCCAATACGGGTCACATCCTGAAAGACAAAGCCCGGCGCGGCAGATAGCTGTTCTACCTCGAAAGCGCCGATGGGACGGGCGAACGCGCCGAGAAACTTAGGTGCTTGATAAAGGAGCACACGGTCGACCCAGCCTTCACGAATCAACGCGCCGGACAAGGTAGGACCCGCCTCGACCAAAATCTCGTTGTACTGCGCTTCGCCCAGCACGCGTATCCAGTCTTCGAGCACTATACGTCCGGCAGGATCAGACGCTACCTGCACCGATGTCGAAAAGTCAGTTGCGCCTGTCGTGACGACAACGGCGGGGGCACCCTGCAGGACTGCCGCATTAGCGGGTGTCCGGCCCCGGGAATCCAGCACCATCCGGGTCGGTGGATGGGCAAGCGCGCGCGCTTTATCACCTTCCTCCAACGACAGATCGTCAGCGCGCAACGTCAATCGACAGTCATCAGCAATGACGGTTTCAACCCCAGTAACGATGGCGTCAGATTGCGCGCGCCATAGCTGCACATCCCGCCGGGCCGCCGCGCCGGTAATCCACTGGCTTTCACCCGAGGCCATGGCAGTTCGACCATCCAGAGACGCGGCAACCTTGAGCGTAATTCTGCCCCAGCCACGGCGCATGCGAAGCAAAAAGCCCTGAAGATCGACCGACACGCGATCGCCGAGCAATCCCACCTCGACCGTCACACCTGCCTCGCGTAGCGCTGCAATACCCCGGCCTGAGACGTCAGGGTTGGGGTCCTCCAAGCCGACGACGACACGGCTGACACCGGCCTCAATCAGCGCGCCGATGCAGGGCGGTGTTCGCCCGTGGTGGCTACAAGGCTCGAGGGTGACGTAGGCAGTCATGCCCCGGGCGTCGTCTACCCCCTGCAAAGCCATTATTTCTGCGTGGGGCTGCCCCGCTGGTTGGGTAAAACCGGTAGCAACAATCGTATCCTGGTGCGCCAGTACGCAACCCACAGCAGGGTTCGGTGCTGACCAAAAACGGCCGTGGCGGCCTATCTCAATCGCATGCTCCATCAACACGCGATCGCGCTCGCGACTCATGGACTGGCGCCGCTAGGGGGCTCTGCCTCAAGGGATTCGATTGCATCTCGGAACTCCGCGAGGTCCTGAAAGCTGCGGTAAACCGAGGCAAAGCGCACATAGGCCACATGATCCAGCATTTTGAGCGAATCCATCACCAACTCACCGACCTGCAGCGACTGCACCTCTCTCTCACCGGTGGCGCGCAATCGATGTTTAATTTGATCTATCTCCGCCTCGATACTCTCAACAGAAACAGGTCTCTTCTCCAGAGCGCGCAATAATCCGGATCGCAACTTTTCTTCATCGAAGGGTTCGCGACTGCCGTCTTGCTTAATCACGCGCGGCAACACCAGTTCCGCCGCCTCATAGGTGGTAAAGCGCTCTGTACAACTCAGGCACTCTCTGCGACGACGCACCTGAGCGCCCTCGGCAACGAGCCGAGAATCAATCACCTTGGTTTCGTCGGTGCTACAAAAGGGACAGTGCATGATCGTCAGCTTCGGCTCGAGGCAATCGGTTTGTTAGCGCGCGTAAACTGGCATGGCAGCGCAGAGCGCCTTTACCTGATCTCTGATCCCGGGGATCACCTGCTCAGAAGTACCCGCTTCTAATGACGCCAAGACATCGCATATCCAGCCCGTCAGCTGTTCGGTTTCTGCTTCGCCAAACCCCCTGGTGGTAATGGCGGGGGTACCAAGACGCAAGCCGGAGGTGACAAAGGGTGACCGTGGATCGTTGGGGACGGCGTTTTTGTTAACGGTGATATAAGCCTCACCCAGCGCCGCGTCAGCATCCTTGCCCGTGTAATCCTTGCCAATCAAATCCAGCAACATCAGATGATTGTCTGTGCCTCCGGAAACAATTTTATGTCCCCGCGCCATAAAAGTTGCCGCCATCGCCTGGGCGTTGCGGATAACCTGCTTCTGATAATCAATAAACTCCGGCGCCATCGCTTCCTTGAACGCAACCGCCTTGGCAGCAATCACGTGCATTAAGGGCCCGCCCTGAGCACCCGGGAAAATCGCAGAATTAAATTGCTTTTCCAGGGCTTCATTGGCCTTCGCCAGAATCAGCCCGGACCGTGGTCCTCGCAAGGTTTTGTGGGTGGTAGTGGTCACAACGTCGGCAAAGGGAATGGGGCTGGGGTAAACCCCGGCCGCGACCAGCCCGGCAACGTGGGCCATATCTACCAATAAATAAGCACCCACCTCATCGGCGATCTCACGGAACTTCGCCCAATCAAGGGTGCGACTGTAGGCGGAGAATCCACCAATAATCATCTTGGGCTTGTGCGCCAGGGCTAGTGCTCTCACCGCCTCGTAATCAATCAAGCCCGTCTGTGGGTCGATGCCATACTGCACCGCGTTGTAAATCTTTCCGGAAAAATTGACCGCCGCCCCGTGGGTTAAATGACCCCCATCGGCGAGGCTCATGCCAAGCACGGTGTCCCCCGGCTTGAGCAACGCCTGAAACACCGCGATATTGGCGCTAGAGCCTGAGTGAGGCTGCACATTGGCAAAATCGGCACCAAACAGGCGCTTGGCGCGCTCAATGGCGAGGGTCTCCGCCTGATCGACAAACTCGCAACCGCCATAGTAGCGCTTACCCGGATAGCCCTCAGCGTACTTGTTGGTGAGTACGGAGCCCTGGGCTTCCAACACGCGCGGGCTGCAATAATTCTCCGAAGCGATCAGCTCGATGTGCTCCTCTTGCCGCACTGTCTCGGCGTGCATGGCCGCCCAGAGTTCCGCATCAAATGCTTCGATCGTCTGTGCGTCGCGGTCGAGGTACTGGGAAAGATGGGTTGCGGCGTGGTTCATTCTGCTGTCCTAATCGGGGGCGCCATACTCAGAGGGCGGCGTGGAACGGAAGCGAAATGGTAGCCGAACGGCGGGCCGACGTCAGGCATTTATCCGATAAACACTACGTCTGTTTGCGATTAAGCGTTTACGATAGCCGAGTTATTGGTCAGGAGTACTGCGGTGCAGATGCTTGAACGTTTATTTTTAAACAAACCACAACAAGACGCCCCGTCGTGACCGATTGTGTACAGGTAGGCTGGCGCGAGTGGATTACGCTCCCAGACTTGGCGGTCCCGTGGATCAAAGCCAAAGTCGACACCGGCGCGCGCACGAGCGCGCTGAACGCACAGGACATACAACCCTTCGAGCGGGATGCGCTACCGTGGGTCAGCTTTCGTCTCCGACCCTCATCCGCCGGTGATCAATCAATTACCTGCGAAATGCCGATCCATGAATTTCGTAATGTCACCGACTCTGGAGGCAGTACCGAGCGCAGACCCGTCATTCGTACCCAAGTAAAAATTGGTACGCTGCAATCAATTATCGACATCACGCTAACGGATCGCAGTACAATGCGGTTTTCCATGTTACTCGGTCGAACCGCGCTTCCCGCAGACGCGTCGGTGTGGCCGCGACGTTCTTTTCTACTGGGCGGCAACCGATTCGCCCCGCCGGAAACACAATGAACATAGGCATTTTATCCCGAAACCCCAAGCTCTACAGCACCTCACGATTGCTTGAGGAAGCGGTTGCCTCCGGGCACGAGTGCCGGGTTATCGACACGCTCAAGTGTTACATGGATATCAGTTCGTCAAAACCGGCGATATGGTATCGCGGTAACCAGCTTGACCACCTCGACGCAATCATTCCTCGCATTGGTGCCTCTGTTACCAACTATGGCACCGCTGTGATTCGCCAATTTGAAATGATGGACACCTACGCGCTGGTCGGGTCGATTCCGCTCGGGCGGTCTCGATCAAAATTACGAGCGCTGCAATTGCTCTCCAAAAAAGGACTGGGCATGCCCGCGACCGGCTTCGCCCACGATATCTCCAATACCCGACAGCTGATCAAACTGGTGGGCGGGGCGCCCGTGGTGGTGAAGTTGCTCGAGGGAACACAGGGGCGCGGCGTCGTGCTGGCAGAGACAGCAAAAGCCGCCGAGTCGGTGATCGATGCGTTCAAAGAGCTCGGGGCCGACTTCTTGGTACAGGAATTTATCAAGGAGGCCGGGGGCTCGGATGTGCGCTGCTTTGTCATTGGCAATCGCGTAGTGGCAGCGATGGAAAGAACCTCTGCGGCGGGCGAATTTCGCTCGAACCTGCATCGAGGCGGCAGCGCCAAACTCACGAAGCTCAGCACCGTAGAGCGGCGTACCGCGATCAAAGCGGCCCAGACCATGGGCCTCAATGTGGCCGGCGTGGACATTTTGCGATCAGATCGCGGCCCGCTGGTCATGGAAGTCAACTCCTCGCCCGGGCTCAAGGGGATCGAAGAAGCAACGGGCGTCAATGTCGCCGGGAAGATCATCAAATTCATCGAGTCCCACGTACATACCGGGAAGTCTCAGCGTCGCATCAAGGGGTAGCGGCATGGTGGGCAACAACACCCGCGTCACCGAATTGGCGACGCACTTCAAGATTGGCGGCGCTGTCATCGCCCCTGGCGAATCCAGAACCGTTGAAATTCCCGTAGCCCCCACCTACGCACACGACGATCTGGCTATATCAGTCCATGTTGTCCACGGTAAGCGCGCGGGACCCGCCCTCTTCGTCTGCGCCGCCATTCATGGCGACGAGATCAACGGCATCGAAATTATTCGTCGTCTCATCAAGCGCATCGATGTCCGCAAGCTACGCGGGACGCTGTTGGCGATCCCCATTGTGAATGTCTACGGTGTGATTTCTCACTCCCGCTATTTACCCGACGGGCGAGACCTCAACCGAAGCTTCCCCGGTTCCGCTACCGGATCGCTCACGGGTCGGGTCGCACATACCTTCATGCAGGAGATCGTTGCCCACTGCACCCATGGCATCGATTTACACACGGGCGGCAGACATCGTAGCAACTTCCCGCAAATTCGCGCTGAGCTGAATGACCCTACCGTGCGCGCCATGACCGAGGCCTTCGGCGCGCCACTGGTCATTAATTCGGCGGTGCGCGATGGCTCTCTGCGGCAATGCGCGACCGAACTCGGTGTGCCGGTTATCCTCTATGAGAGCTGTGAAGCCCTGCGCTTTGACGAAGTTCATATTCGCGCTGGCGTCAAAGGCGTGGTCAACGTCATGCGCCATCTGGGTATGTTGCGAAAAAGCCGCGCAAAGCAGCGGCACGCACCCATTTTCAGCAGACACACCCAATGGCTGAGGGCGCCCGCCAGCGGCATACATCGCATGCTGGTCCCATTGGGCGCTCAAGTCAGCGAAGATCAGGTGATCGGCTTAATCGCGGATCCATTGGGCATCGAGGAAACCGAGGTCAGAGCACCGGTCGCCGGCGTCATCATCGGACGATCCAATCTGCCGCTTGTGTATGCGGGAGACGCCCTGTTCCACATTGCCGATATGCACGAAGAAGCCGTATTTGAAGTCGAATCATTCCATGAACAATTAATGCCCTCGGACTATCAGCCCGCGGAAGATGACCCCAGCAGCGCACCCATCGCCCTCTAAACGCGCCGGATTCCAGCGATTGGAAATCGCACTGCAGACACCGGTGCAGTATGGGATGGGGAAATCATCAGCAATTCGATAGAATGCGCGCGGCTGTGAAGGGTCTCCGACGAGGCCTTGAGATGCTGCCACTGCAATGCACCCGCCGAACCCTAGAAAATTACCCGACACAGACGAGGAAAAGCCGGTAATGACGAAGAAGTACATGACCTTCAAGCACTGGAAAACCGACGAGGTGAAAACCATTGAATTCCGTGAAGCTGATGTACCCGTGAACCCAGGGAGTGAGCGACTTGTTGTCTGGAACGAAACCGAGCAAAAGCTGGAGGACGTTATTAAGTCCACCATTGTAGAGATCCGAGAGGAATAACCTGTCAAACCCGCGCAATCGGCATTAGGTGCGGAGGTCTTTCATTCAGTACACTCGCCTGCGGTAGCGACTTCACCATGCCCGGAGCGGGCACTTTTGACACCCCGTAAGTAACGATTTTAGGGAGCCAGATCGTGGCGCAATACGTCTACACCATGAACCGCGTGGGAAAAATTGTCCCCCCGAAAAAAGAAATTCTGAAAGACATCTCCCTGTCGTTCTTTCCAGGCGCGAAAATAGGCGTGCTCGGCCTAAACGGTGCCGGCAAGTCCACCTTGCTGAAAATCATGGCCGGGATCGACACAGATATTCTGGGCGAGGCGCGCCCACAGCCAGACATCAAGATAGGTTACTTGGCGCAGGAGCCGCAGCTCAATCCTGATAAAACCGTGCGGGGCAATGTGGAAGAAGGGGTGCAGGACGCCATCGACGCGCTGGCAGGGCTCGAAAAAATTTACGCTGACTATGCGGAGCCCGACGCCGATTTTGATGCGCTGGCCAAGGAGCAGGCTCGCCTCGAGGACATTATTCAGGCCAAGGATGCACATAATCTCGATACCCGGCTTGAAATCGCCGCCAACGCACTGCGACTTCCCCCGTGGGATGCCGATGTAGACACCCTCTCGGGTGGAGAGAAGCGCCGCGTCGCGCTGGCGCGTCTGTTGCTCTCAGAACCCGATATGTTGCTGTTGGACGAGCCCACAAACCACCTTGATGCAGAGTCTGTCGCCTGGCTGGAGCATTTTCTCGAAGATTTTCCGGGCACGGTCGTGGCGATAACCCACGACCGATACTTCCTCGACAATGCCGCTGGCTGGATATTAGAGCTCGACCGCGGTCGCGGCATCCCCTACGAGGGCAACTACTCCACCTGGCTGGAAACCAAGGAAAAAAGACTGGAGCAAGAGCAGCGTCAAGAGGCGTCGCATCAGAAAGCCATCAAGGCCGAACTGGAATGGGTTCGCTCCAACCCCAAAGGCCGGCAGGCCAAGAACAAAGCCCGATTACAGCGCTTTGAGGAACTCAACTCTCAGGAATTTCAGACCCG
>Ga0255743_10000448_pt1 | contig 36995 bp, 66 predicted proteins | sample 101ome_19_FD_179950 | JGI IMG/M metagenome (GOLD analysis project Ga0255743, IMG submission 179950) | Coastal salt marsh microbial communities from the Groves Creek Marsh, Skidaway Island, Georgia - 101405AT metaG (version 2) | ecosystem: Environmental > Aquatic > Marine > Intertidal zone >... | reverse complement strand
CAATATATACAACAAATAGAACAAGAGTTTGAAAGAATAATTGCAATATAATGTCAGAAAATAGTTTAAATTATGCAGGTGAGTTTTATGTCGAAATATGTGCATTACTAACTCTAACTGGAACAAACATAAGTCTAAAAGACCAATTCGCAAGTGTAAACATTTATGAAAGTATCTTCAATAATACTCTTACTGGTGATATATCATTTATTGATACAAATGATTTAGTAGCTAATCTACCAATTGTCGGTCAAGAGAAACTCGCATTACGATTAACAACTCCAAGTGAAAATGGTAAAGATAGAAATGTATCTATTGATTTTACAGATGTACCATTAAGGATTACGAAAGTAAATGCAGTAACAGACTATAATGAAAATACAAAAGTAGTTGTATTATCATTTACCACACCAGAACTACTACAAAACGAAAGAACAAGAATCGCACAAAAATATGAGGGAGAACCATCAGTTGATATGGTTCAAAATATATTACGAAATGAATTAAACTCTCAAAAAGAATTCTATTACGAAAAAACATCAAACAATTTTAAAATGATTGCAATGAATGAAAGACCATTTGCATTTATTAATAAGTTATCAAAAAGATGTCTATCTGCAAAACATAATTATGCACCAACATTTTTATTCTATGAAACTACAAAAGGTTTTCATTTTAGAACATTAGATAGTATGTTAAATACAGATAGTGTAAGAATGTCTTATCAAGAAATAATACCAAATCTTCAAGAAACAGGCCCAATAGGAAATATGTTTAACTTATTGAATTATGAATTTTTTTCTGCACCAGATGTTTTGAAATCAACTAGACATGGTATGTATTCTTCAAAACTTTTATTGTTAGACTTACATAACAAAGTAAGTAAAACATATGATTATAGTTACCTAGATGATTTTGAAAACAATAAACATACAGATACAAAAAATGAATATGCACAAACAAAACCAATAATATCAACTGCAACAGATGATGATGGTACTAAAATGTCAGATAACTATGATTCAGTATTTCATATGCAAACAATAGATAGAAATGTTGTTGATGGACTTTACAACGCAAATCATGTTGAAGAAGATGGAACTTTTATATATAATTATAATGGAACAGATCAATGGTTACAGAGAAGAAATTCAAGACTTGCAAATTTCAAAACTTCACATGGTGTTAAAATAAAAGTGCCAGGAAATTCTACAATGCAATCTGGTGACTTATTACATTTAGTTTTTAACAACAAAACAGATGTAACAAATCAATATATGACTGGAAGATATCTTAATACTAGAATGAAACATAGTTTTGTTCGAGGTGACGGTGTTCACAGATACGAATTACTCATAGAGTGTAGAAAAGATTCACTCGCATCTGAATTACCAACAGCTGGTGTTGCATATTCAGATCAAGGAAAATCAACAAATCAAGAAATAGAATAGAAAGGAGATACTGTATAAGAACTTTAAAAACTTTAAAAACGAAAGGAAAATCAATGACCCAAAAACTCAAAAATAGAATCCAAAGAATGACATTTCAGAAACAAAAAGTAAGGAGAGATAAGGTCGACATTAATGATGATGTAAAAGTTGCAGAATTTATTTTCAATAAAAAAGTTAAGGAGATGATACAGAAATCAGTTTAAAATTCAGTAAACATAGTGATTATAAGCCCTTGATTTTCAAGGGCTTTTTTTTCGTCTAAATATTGTAAGTCCTTGATTTTAAAAGAAACTTTTTTTGGCATATGTGTTGACATAGTGTGTTTGTTTTGATAACATAGCTATAATGATTAACAAAACACAGGAAAACAAAATGAATACATATCAAGAATTTGCAAACTACTGCTACGATTTCTACGGTAAAAACGGTACTTTTGAATTAAACTATACTAGAAAACAAATTGCCGCAGGCATTTATTCTTATCTCTTAAAATTAAATGATGACATTACCTGGGGTGGTGGTGACAGTATCGACAGAGAAAGAGTTAGAATCGAAATGCAAAAACTTTATCCAGAAGTTGAAAATTTGGCAGAAGTTGCACTTGACAATTTTAAAGTTAAAGGAATATTATGAAAAAATACTTACCAACAATTCAAGTTATTATCGGCTTCTTTGGTGTTCTTTTATGTTTTGGTGCAGTTGGAACTGTTGAAGTCGAAGAAAATCCTGATTACATGATAGTAATTATTCAAGGTCTTTCAGGTTTATTATTATTGTTTTTATCAATGTTAATTCCTTTCACTACGGAGAAAAATGATGACTAAATTTTTATTTAAATTATGTGTTTTCATGTTAGGTTTATATTTGTTTGTTATTTTCAATATACAAGAAAAAATTCATACATCAACAGATAGAGTTGATAAGTTAGAAACAAAATATCTTAACATCAACTACGAAGATTTAAATGCAGAACATCAAAAAGATATTGATTGTCTTGCAAGTAACATTTATTTTGAAGCTCGTGGTGAACCAACAAAAGGTAAAGTTGCAGTTGCAATGGTTACTTTAAATAGAGTTGTATCAAAAGATTTTCCTAATACAGTATGTGGTGTTGTTCTTCAGAGAACTAAAAAAGTATGTCAATTTTCTTGGTTCTGTCAAAAGAGAGAAAGTTGGTTACATAGGAGTGCAAGAGTTAAATCTAAAAAACATTATGATGATATAGAAAATCTTGCAGTAAAAGTCTATACAAATTATCAAACATTAAAGAAAGAAGATTTAACTTATGGTTCTACTTTTTATCATGCAACTTATATAAACCCAAAATGGGATTTGTATAAAACTAGAACTATTGGTAATCATACTTTTTACAAACATTGACTTGACAAACAATAATTTTTATGATAATATTTCTGTGTTATGAGTAAACGAATTAATAAAAAACATTATATTGATGACTGGAGAGAAAATAATAAGTTTCTCAAAAGATTAAATTTATCAAAGATTACTTTAGAAGAATATATAGATGAAAGACACGGTAAAGGTAAATACACACCTAGAGTGTTAGATACTTTTACAGTAACAAAGAGTTATGTTAGGACAACAGAACATATTCCTAGTTTATCAATGTCTACTAGAGGTGATTGTTCTAAAAGAGATAATTCTGAAAAACTCAAAGTTAGTAGTAAATATATAATAGGTCAGGCTTATAATAAAGGTGGGTTTCAAGTGTTGACTGATTTTGAATCAAAAGACCCACAAACAGGAAAGAGAAGATAATTGTTTTTTGCGTTTATTACATTAATTATTGCGATTAGTATTAGTGCAGTTGCGGCTTACTATTCTATTATAGGTTTAGTTGCAATTTTTTCAAGTGCAGTATTACCAGTTGCAATCATGGGCATAGTGTTAGAAGCAGGTAAGTTAGTTACTGCATCATGGTTATATCAAAATTGGAAACGAATAAATTTTGTTATCAAAACATATCTAACATTTGCAGTAGTAGTATTGATGTTCATTACATCTATGGGTATCTTTGGTTTTTTATCTAAAGCTCATATAGACCAAACATTGACAAGTGATACATCAAATATCGAAATCGAAAGAATCGAATCATTAATCACAATAGAAAATAGGAGAATTGAAAATGCTCAAAAAAATCTTGACAACCTTGAACGGCTGGTGGAAAACCTGTCAGCAGAAGATGCTGCTTATACTCGCAGAATTCAAAGACGAGAACGAAGTGCAATTGACAAAACCATCAAAGAAGCCAGTCAGAAAATCTCGAACTACAAAGAAGAAATCATCCCCTACAAAAAAGAAGCAGTCAAGCTCGAGGCGGAAGTCGGCCCGATAAAATATATTTCTGAACTAATTTATGATAACTCTAACTCTGAACTATTAGAAGATGCAGTTAGGGTTGTCATAATTATTTTAGTATTTGTATTTGATCCACTTGCAGTTGTATTACTCATTGCGGCTAATATGTCATTTCAACAAGAGAAGTTGCGAAGAAAAAGAAAACGACAAGCTCAAATCAAGAAAGAACTACCTCAAAAGAAAAAGGGTGAAATGGTAAAAGTTACCAGAGAACTCAATGGTGTTTCAACCACTACTTACGAATAATTACAAACTCATTACAATAAAATCACTTTTTATTTTTTTGTAATATTTTCGTGTTAAATAATATGTGTAATGTGAAGGAGAAATTATGAAACATTTATTATTAATATTTTTTATGTTATTTTCATTACCAGTTTTTGCAGATGATAGAAACTGGGAAAAGTCAGAACATAATATAAACATTAAACACAATAACTTTGGTCTTAACATTCGTCAGTATGCACAAGATGATTATGACCATATTCAATTTGAATACAATGTAGTCAAGAGTGTGAAACTTGCATTAAGACTTGCAGAAGAAGGTGAAATCAAAGAAAAAAGACCAAGTATCACTCATACTGTTGGTAAGTTTGGGCCTATAAAAGTTGCACATAGATTAGGTTATAGAATGTATGAGAGTGATTTAAAATCTGATTTTGCAAGATATAGAATCATACTTGGTGCGAACTATGGTATGTTTTGGACTAAAGTACAACCAAGATGGAAAGTTGGTGGTGAAGGTGTTCATGTAGATGCAAAAATAGATGACATTAAATCTTCAGTTGGTATCAAACTAAACTTGAATGAACATACAACATTTAAACCATATGTTGAATATCTTGCAGATGGTGAATTAAATGATTATAAGAAAAAATATGTGATGTTGGGTACTGAACTAACATTTAAATTTTAGTGAAACCAGAAATTAAAAAATTGATAAGACAAATAATTTTTGAAATAATATTGCCAGTAGCATTACTTATTTGGTTTATGTTATGGTTATTAGGGCCAGTAGGAAAAGGTTAATGTATAGTACATTAAGAGAAACATTACAAGAGAGATATGGAGATAATAGGAGACTTTATCTCCAAGCTCTCTATCTTAATGTTGAAGTTGGCCCATATACACCAGACCCTGTCGAGGGAATGTATGCATTAGAAAATTACAAGTATGGTAATTTAGAATTTGATGAAGCTATTTCACACATAAACAAAAACAGAAAAAAGACATTCGATTTACAACAATACAATGATGACTGGCAAGAATATTTAAATTTATGTGAAAAGGAAATATTAGATGAAAAAGATAATAGAGAAAATAAAACTTAAATTCAAATACAAATCTACTATGTGGGTGAAACCATATTTTGAAGATTGTTTATAAACAAAAAAAGGGAGTATAAAAACTCCCTTTTCTTTTTCTATTTGAAATAAAATTTACTTGTTTGCAATGTACATTGTAACTTCAAAACCAAATCTCATTTCAGTATATTCTGGTGACTTCCACATAATACTTCTCCTTAATAATTATTAACACTAATATATATAATAAACACAAAAAAATCACATAGTGATAATCATTAAAATCAAGTGAGAAAATCATGAAAAAAGAAGATGCTAAAATAATCTTACTAAAAGATGTTATTGAAACAAAACTACGAAAAGAAAAAGAATTAGATTACTATCAAAAACAACTTGAAGAGCTTCAGATGAAAATGGTGTTTCTAAAAAAAGATATTCATTTAACTAACACTATTATTAATATTATCGAAAGTGAAAATATTATGCAATTAGAACCTTTAATACTTGACAAAAACATAAGAGATGAGTTATAATTACTGTTCTTTCTTAAAATAAAAGAGTATGTAAGGCGCTAGTATTCGTGATGAAGTTGAGTCTGGATTCAGGTGCTAGGTCTTACATATTCCTCTTACGATTATGAAAAAATATATCCATGTAGACACAATCAAAATCAGAACTAACATCAAAAAGAAAAAGTTAGACCCTAACTATGAGGTTGAGCCTGTTGTTATTGTTAGAACTAAAAGTAAAGTATTAGAGAAATGTCATGAGGTCGAAATACTAGGCCCAAGTAAAGTTGTATATGCAGAAGGTGGTGAGAAAATACTGAACTGTGGTGCAAGAACTGTAATTGAAACAGAAAGTGAAATAAAGGTGATAAGATGATGTTTAATTTAAATAAAACAATTGAAGTCCATTGTTATACATGGAGAAAAATAAATGCAGAAGAATTTTGTATTAAAGAGATGAAACCACATAGACCAAAATGGTTTAGAGATATGGGAAAAATGACTGGAACTAAATGGAATCTTCCAAAGTTAAATATAAAACATTGTCATGGTATTCTTGAATTATTTAAAAGAAGTTTTTATCTTCCTTTATGGACTGACTTATATATTATTAATGAAATGCATGATATAAATGCTATATCGAAAGATTCTTACCTGATAGTTTCAAAACATTTTGATAAAGCTAATTCACAAGCTCCAACTTTATCAGAAAAACACAGAAATCTTAAAATAGATGCTCCTTGGATTTTTGATTGTGATAAAGATATTAATTTTTATATTACTGGTGCATCATGGGATTATATAAACAACGACTTATTTTATAATTTTCATTTACCTCCAGCTATACTCGATTTTAAGTATCAATCATGTCTTAATACACAATGGTTATTTCCAATACCATTTACAAAAGAACAAGAAACTTGTATAAGTTTTCAAGCAGGTGATCCATTATATTACATAACTCCATTAACAGATAAAAAAGTTAAATTTATAAGTCATTGTATTACTAAAACAGAATTTTTTGATAAATTTGATAGTTTAGATCGTACTACTTCGTTTTGGTCAAATGCTTATGCAAGAGGAAAAAAACTAATGGGTAAATGATGGAACAAGTATTAGAGAATTTTTATACTGAAGATGAGATAGATAGAATTTGGAAAGAAATACAATATTTAGATTCTAATACTTATGGTTGGGCATATCCAAATCCACAAATAAATGCAGTTGATAAAAAAGGTAATCTACTATTACAAGGTGCAAGACAATTTAAGTTTAGTATATTTGGTTATAATAACCTTGAACTGTTGAGAAAGTCTAACATTTATACTTCAGGTAAAAAACTTATGAATTACCATGATTATTTAGTTGGTAAACATGATATTTATAAAAATATTAAGGAATTAGATCGTCATTTTTCTTTTTTAAATTACTACTATAAAGATGATGGTTGTTACAAATTACATCATGATATATCCATGTATACAATGTTATCGTATTTTTACGAAGAGCCTAAAAATTTTACAGGTGGTCAATGTCTTGTAGGAAATAACAAATATGAAATACATAATGGATTTACAATCGTGTTACCAGGCTGGTTAAAACATGGTTCAACACCAATAAAAATAATCGATAAATCTAGAAAAAAATCTGGAAGATATTCTATTGCACACTTTTTCTGGTCAGCAAACTCTAACGATTTTGAGAGGAAATCATAAATATGATGTTCAATTTTAATAAAACAGTTGAAATTCATTGTTACACATACAATAAATTTATTGCAGATAATTTTTGTGTACAAGAAATGAAAACTACAAGACCATCATGGTTTAAAAACTTACCTAAAAAATCTGAAAAAAAATCAACAATGAAAAGTTGTTATGGTTTTATAAATTTATTTAAAAAAGGATTTGTTCTCCCTTTTTGGAGTGATATTGAAATTACAAACACAATAGAAGAATTGGTTGTAAATTGTGCAAATCAAGATACAACTAATGTTTTACATCACTTAAATCCAAATAATTCATCGGCTGAAACTTTATCAACATATCACCGTCATGCACAAATACAACCACCTTGGGTTTTTACATCTGACAAACCTACTGAATTTGCAGTTGTAGGTGCTTCATGGGATTATATAAACAATAATCTATATGATTTTCATTTACCCACAGGTATTATTGATTTTAAATACAACAATACAATTAATGTACAAATGTTGTTTCCTAAACCAACTGGAAATCAAAGACAATCAAATATAATTTTTAAAGCTGGCGATCCAATATTATATTTGATTCCTTTAACTGAAAAGAAAGTTAAATTTATTACACATAATATTACTAGAATGGAATATTATGATATGATAGACAATGTAGATTCAAAGTCACATTTTTTTAGTAACAAATATGTTAGGTCTAGAACATATGGATATAAAGGATATATGAAGGAGTAATTATGACACCACAAGAATCAAATACCCTATATAGATTACATACAGTAATAATGCAAGAGATCGAAAACTATCACTTTAGAGGTCAATATGACTATCATTTGAGAGTGAGAGTTGAAGATGATGAGATAAAATTTAGATATTTAAATGAGTGGCATCCTATATCAAAAGAAACACTATTTAAGATGTTAAAACAGAGTAACTTACCACAAAGTTTATATACTAAATTAATGTTAAGGATAGTACAATGATTAAATTTATTTTAATGTTTTTATTTACATTCAATGTCTATGCAACAGATGAAGGTTACAAGATGTTGAAGAACAACAATTGTTTAGCTTGTCATGCAGTTGATAAAACACTAGTAGGCCCATCATATCAAGATGTTGCGAAGAAATATGAGAATGACGATAGAAGTATTGTAGTACCTGTTCTTGCAAGAAAGATGCGTGAAGGTGGAGTTGGTAATTGGGGAGTTATTCCTATGCCACCAATGAACTTAAGACATAATCAATCAGAGTATATAGTTAAGTGGATTTTGAATAGAGAGTGGGAAACTACTAAATAAAAATGTATATAAACGATAGAAAGAATTATTATCACAATCGTTATCATAACAAAACATACTATAGAGATGCAGTACAAGGAGTTAGAGAGATGCCCGTTTCAAATGTTACTCAAGGTATCAATGCAGATATCTTAACAAACATGAAATCATCTAAAAATGTTTTATCAAAAGTAGATGAGGATAGAAAAGAAGCCGTAGAAAAATCAAAAGTTTATTTCAAGGAAGTGTTACAAACATCAACAGATATCAAAGATAATGTTGCAAAAGGTATTAATGTTGATGTGACTACATGAGAAGAAATGTTCACCATATTGCTTTTAATATTTGGTTATATTCTTTTGTGGTTTTATGTACTTTACCGATTACAATAGTTATCGTTTTGAATCTTCTAGAGTTGTACCTATGGTTGACAGACCGCCCTGCCTTGCCTTCTTTTCTGCATCCCATTGAAGTGATAAAGCAACTAGCTCAAAAATTATCCACATAACACCACCAACGAATAAAGATACAAGTACACCATCTCTGATTTGTTTTTTTCGTCTTAATTTTTTATAGACTTGTTCTTCTCTTTGTCGTTTTAATTTTCTTCGTAGTGCAATCATTTCTTCGTAAACTGTTCCACCATAACGCCACTTAATCATAGTTGCAAGATCAGCTTCCATTTGTTGTATTTTCTTTTTATGAACGATAATGTCTAACGCCTCTTGTTCAACAGACTTTGCAGCCATGAACTTTTTCATACTAGATGGATTTTCTCGTTCCTGTCTTGCATGATTGAAATCGGAGACTGCACTAAACCATTTACCGATTTGTCCTGTGACATCTTCGATATCTCTACCTGCATCAACTAATTTTTTGATACCATTAAATGCAGCTGTAGCCGCAGTAATGGCAGTAATTGGATCTATCAATAGATTATCCTCTGTTATATTGTTACGATAACAAAAAATGATATAAGAATAGTAAAATGTGGGGTTCAAGTGAATCAACTCTACAACTATTTATATAAATATAATATAACAAGGAGAGATAATAAGATGATAAAATCAATGTTATTAAAGAATGATACGGCAATACAAATCACAATAGGACTATTAATCGCAGTATGTATAGGAATTGTTTCAATGTTAATTTCATTTATAGGTTTCTGGCCTTTCATGTATGCATTATTGTGTGGTGTTTGTATTTTCTTTCTAATTATGATAATGTTGTGTTTATCAGCTGATTTAGAGAGGGCTCGTGCAAAAGACAGTCCTATGATGGACAGAAATGATTTCTCGTAGTAAAAACCCAGACGGTTCTTCATATTATGTTGTAACAAATGATTATGATGATGTATTATTAATTACACAAAATTCATCTATCGCAAACTTTTACAACGACCATTATCCTCGTGGTAATAAAACATACCATATCAATTGTATATCAGGAGAAGAATATGAAGAATTACTTAAAAAATCTACTCGTTAGTTTTTCAATTTTTATATATAGTAATGTGAGTTTCTCACAAGGACTTACACTAGACGAAATGCCAAGATGGGAAGTATGTGTACACGCATCTCAACTAGGTTTGTTACTTGCACAAATTATTATATACCAAAATAAAGAACCACAAATAGCTGCAAGTAGAGAACCTACTGAATATGAAGCCAAGGTGATTAAAGAAGTTATGAATCGTGTGAAGTATCTAATATCAATAGAAAACTACTACAATCCAGACCATGTTCGCAAAACAATTTTAAATGAATGTTTAAAGGAAAATCCACTATGACAGACAATATAACATTAACAGATACAGCTAAACACAAATTACAGATGATGTTATTTGATGACGGTAAAACTGTTGATTTTAATAATCAAGTTAGACTATTTGTAAAGGGTGGTGGTTGTGCAGGACTTAACTATGGATTTGAATTTTCTCATGAGGAAGATGATGATTATAAGATACCATTAAACAATATGAATGATGCGTTTCTTGTAATTGATGCAATGAGTTATCCTTATATTGAAGGTGCAACAATTGACTATGCAAAAACTCTGATGGGCGAATCGTTTACATTTAAAAACCCAAACGCATCTGCAACTTGTGGATGTGGTTCATCATTTACAGCTGGATAGTACAATGATGATGTCTATAAAGAGAGGAGAAAAACAAAAATGCATAGACAAGACATACTTGACAAGAATAATAAAACTGTGTATAATGAACCTAAACTTGAGAAAGAAACAGACAGTAGTGAAGAAGAGCCCGAACCAGAATCAACTAGTAATAAACAATTCACAGGACATATGCACCCTCATGAGTTGTTATGAAAACAAACTAATATTATGAAAGTAGATGTACCCAGAATCCTAGAAAGAATATTCAATTCTAGATATTACGAAATAGATGTCACAGATTTACCGTTAGTTGATTTAGCTAAGGCTCCATTCATGGTTAAAGTGCAAGATGGGAAAGCAAGATTTCTTGTATTTGCATATGATGAGTGTGAGGCTTATTCAAGAGTTTTTTCATTTATAGAAGGGAATGGATATTATTATGATGAGTATGATGACGAAGATGAATGATTCTGGGTATGTTTATGCAGACAGAATAACTCCAATCTATGTAGAAGTAGATAATGCAGAATTACAATTCGATTTAACAGTAGAATCAGAAAGTTACGAATGTTTACACATAATCACAATTCAAAACTAAAATACTTTTTACTAGGTGTTGTTACAACACTTATATTAGTATTTGCATCAACGCATCTGTTTGAAGCCAAGAGTAAGAAAGAAGATTTTTTTGACACGCAAATGCGATTGATGATGTTGAAGTTTCTACAGTTAGGTATAGATAAAACTAAAAAAGACTTGGAGTGTTCTAAAAATGATTTTGTGTCAGAAGTGTAAGATAGAACACAATCGTGCAGATGTAATGTTGATAGACAATAAGTTTGTTTGTCGATTCTGCATATCAAATTTTATGGAAGAAAAGCCAACAAAACTAGACTTGTTCTTAAAACAACTATATTATGAATACGAACAATCGAAAGGTAAGATGAAGTGAAAATTGAAAAGAAAGATTATGAATCATTTGCGAAAGAACTGGACAACAACCTAGTATTCATATCACGCAAAAGTCTAAAGAAATGTAAAGTGTTTACAAATGAGTATTCTATAGACGATATAAGTAAACTCTTTAAAGAGAATCCCACTTTTAAAAATTATTATATAAGCCAACACATTCATAAGAAACATGGTTTTATGGGTGCGTTAGCGTTTTCAAGGATATTTAAATTATGACAGATTATAATAACTTTCCATCAGCACCACTCAACGAACATCTCTATTTCAAGAAATTTGTAGATTATGTAGAACAAAGTACGATAAACATTACTGAAGAAATGATGTTTGATTGGTTAAAGATTAGAAACCGTTGGCCTTGGAACGCAAAACCCAACATATCAATTAATCATGGAGAAAATTACAGAGAATCAGTATGCGTATTAACTAATGTTGGAGTAAAAACAAGTAGTTTCTATTCTACTCATGTCGATACTGGTTTGTATTTAGATTTTGATAAATGGTTCTGGTTTCATGAAAGAGGATTTCTTACCACCATTGCAGATGTATTAGATTTACACAAAGACTTGAGAGATATAGAAGAAAAGGGTAGAGAGATACTCGGTTTTAGTCCACACGCAAATTTTTATTTTGCAAGAAAATCAAAAATAAATGAAACTACTCCATCATTTGCACCACATTCACACCCATATCCAGTTGCAATTAAACAAATCTACGGAGAATCTCTTTGGTTACTTAACGGAAAACAGTTTATTCTCAAGCCACAAGAAACCATATATGTTCCAAGAAACACAGAACACGCAGTATTAGAAAATTCAACAGATAAATTATCATTAACCATTAACATATACCACTAATATGACTGAACAACTACAAAACCTATTCAACAAAATCACCAAACTCAAAGACGAACTCAATGAGCTCCGTCAAGAAAACAAACATCTCAAAGATGACCTCAAACGATTCAAAGACGAGGAAACCTATCGTAATCATTGGACTAATCCACAATATCAAAAGACCATATGTGAAGTATGGGATATTCATGATATCAATACACCAGATGATGATCGAGCTGTTATCATTCAAGATAATAAATGAAACTTATATTAACAATTACTATACTTGTTTTCATAACAATCTACATTAATACATGAATATTTTTTCACTATTCCCAACTCCAGTTTTCACATGGGAGAATATCCTATCTGAAGAAGAAAGGAAGTCTATTGACGATTCCTTGGGTAATGATACTTTTCAAAAACATATAGATATCCCTAGTCTTAAAGAATTCATACATAACACAGCTATGAAAGACATCTTTATTACACTAGGTATTGATAAGAATTATACAGTTGAAATCACAGAAATGTGGGGTAATATACTCAATACTGGAGATGACCATCAATATCATAGTCACCCAAACAATGTCTATAGTGGAATCTATTATGTAACAGGGGGTAATCCTACTAATTTTGTTGACCCTAGAACAACCAATGGATTACAAATAAAACAATCATTAAATGATTTTAGTGCAACAACATCTTCTATCAATGCAACACCAAATACTATGATTATTTTTGATAGTTGGTTAAGACATTTCGTACTCACTAATAAAACAAAAATCACAAGAAAAACTATATCATTCAATATACTATTGAGAGGAGAGTACGGATTAGAAGGTAGTTATTCCAATGTAAGGATTTAAGTCATTGATTTTAAATGAAACTTTTTTGGATATTTCTCTTGACATTTACAATACTACTGTATTATAATAGCTACATAATCAATTAATTAAAGAGAGAAATATTATGAAAACAGTTACTAAAACCAGACACTCTGATGCAAGTCATTCATGGTTATCAGTCAATCGTAAAGAACTTGCTAAGTTAGGTATTGAATCTAAAATATCAAGACATTCATATCAAGGTAAAAAATATCCTAACACAATCTTTTTAGAAGAAGATGTAGATATGCCTTTATATCTTAAAGCTTGTAAAGAGAACAATATCGAAGTTAAGATTAAAGATTCTACAAACTCTAGATTTCAAACAAGACCTCATAAGATAAGAGGCTATAATTTCTTTCAGTCAACTGAAGATGCATATGCAATACAGATGTTATTCACTCCATCTGATAATACTCCAAAGAAAAAAAGTGAAGTTATAGAGAACGCAATGAACTCTATTGTTGTGCCAGCATAACAAAATCTCTTCTGTTTAAGTTAGTAGTTAATCATAAGTAGGGGTCGAAAGGCCCCTTTTCTTTGCAGTCTAAATATAAACACTATGCAAAATTATTTTATTACAATCATGATACTACTATCGTTCAATGACGAACAAATCTATAAGTATGTGCAACATAAAGAAGCTTATCAGACTTATTCAGAATGTAGTTATTACTTAAATACACCACAGATGCGAGAGTACATACAAACATCACTCAATGAAAGATTGTGTGATAAACTAGTCGCTATTGTAGAGTATGGTTGTATGACAAAAGAAGCCTATATCGAATACTCTACAAATTGACTTGACAAAATTAATTACTTAATGTTATAATCTTTTACTATGAACTTTTATTCTCATGTCGCCCAATGGGGCAATCAACTACTAGTCCGTGCAGTTAAGAATGGTTTTCGATCTAATTTTAAAGTTAGATACAAACCAACAATGTATGTGCCTGTTAAGAAAGAAACTCCATTCAAATCACTTGATGGTAAGAATCTTGCACCTGTGAAGTTTGACACTATCAAAGAATCAAAAGAGTTTATTGACAGTTATGAAAGTCAACCACATCTACTCTATGGTCTAACAAAATATCCTTACTGTTACATTACAGAAACATATCCTCATCAGATTAGTTTTGATAAAAAGTATCTGAAGTTTATTACGATTGATATTGAAACGCAATGCGAGAATGGTTTCCCTAATGTGCGTGAAGCTATTGAACCAATGTTATCAATTACTATCAAAGATCAGAATACGAAAGAAATTATCGTGTGGGGTATTGGTGAATACATTAACAATCGTGATGATGTGACTTACATCAACTGCAAGAATGAATCTGAATTACTCAAACGATTCGTAAACTGGTGGTCATCAGATCATCCTGACATTATTACAGGTTGGAATACTGAAATGTTTGATGTACCGTATCTGTGCAATCGTATCAAGACAGTACATGATGTCGATATGATGAAAAAATTGTCGCCATGGGGTATTGTGAATTCGAGAGAAGTGCGTACACAATATGGTAATGAATTACTCTACGACATTCTTGGTGTCGAAAATCTAGATTATCTACAACTCTATAAGAAATTTACATACACTAATCAAGAATCATATCGTCTTGACAACATTGCATTTGTAGAACTTGGTGAAAGAAAAGACGAGAATCCGTACGATACATTCAAAGACTGGTACACAAAAGATTATCAATCATTTCTAGATTACAACATCAAAGATGTAGAGTTAGTTGACAGACTTGACGAGAAAATGAAACTTGTTGATTTACTACTGACTATGGCTTACGAAGCGAAAGTCAATCTCACAGATGCGTATACATCAGTCAAGTATTGGGATATTCTAATCTTTAATCATCTATACAAACAAAAGATTATGATACCACAGTTAAAAAATCAACGACAGAAATCAGAAAAATATGTTGGTGCATATGTCAAAGAACCACAAACAGGATTGCATAACTGGGTTGTATCATTTGACTTAAACAGTCTATATCCACATTTGATTATGCAGTATAATATATCACCAGAAACATTGTGTGCAGAAACACTAACCATCGACAAAGAGAAATGTGTAGACTTGTTCTTAAAACAAGACTATAATCAATCATTATTGAAAGAACAGAATGTAACAGCAACACCCAATGGTGCATTGTTTTCAAAACAAACGCAAGGTTTTCTACCAAAGATGATGCAAGAGATGTATAATGATCGAACAATTTACAAGAAAAAGATGTTAGATGCGAAGAAAGATTACGAGAAAACAAAAGACAAACAGTATTTGAATCTGATTTCGAGATACAACAATATACAGATGGCGAGAAAAATCTCACTCAACTCAGCTTACGGTGCAATCGGTAATCAATGGTTTCGTTATTATGAGCTACTGATTGCAGAGGGCATCACTACATCTGGTCAATTGTCTATTCGACATATAGAGAACAAACTCAATGAATATCTAAATAAGATATTAAAGACAACAGGAGAAGATTATGTCATTGCGTCAGATACAGATAGCGTATATATCACTTTTGACAAACTTATATGCAAATTGTATGATAAGGGATCTGGAGTACAAAAAGAAGATAGAACAAGAATCATCAATTTCTTGGACACTATTTCTAAAGATAAAATTGAACCGTTTATTGAAGAATGTTATCAAACACTTGCATTGAATGTCAATGCATATGCACAAAAGATGCAGATGAAACGAGAAGTGATTGCAGACAAGGGTATCTGGACTGCAAAGAAACGATACATTCTTAATGCGTATGATGTAGAAGGTGTACGATATAAAGAACCCCAACTAAAAATTATGGGCATAGAAGCAGTAAAATCATCAACACCTGCACCCTGTAGAGAGAAGATTAAACAGGCTCTAAAGATCATTATGCAATCGAATGAGAAAGAACTCAATACATTTATACAACAATTTCGAGATGAATTCTTTCAATTAGAACCGAAAGAGATTGCATTTCCCCGTAGTGTGAATGGTATTGACAAATGGTCCGACTCATCTAGTATCTATCGAAAGGGTTCACCAATGCACATTAAGGGTGTTATACTCTATAATTATCTACTGAATGACAGAAAACTTACTCATAAGTATCCTGTTATCAATGAAGGTGAAAAGATTAAGTATGTGTTACTCAAACAACCCAATCGACTAGGCTCTAATGTATTATCGTTTATGACTAAATTACCCAAAGAGTTAAATATTAATCAGTATATAGACTATGATACAATGTTTGAAAAGTCATTCATAGAACCCTTGATGTTTATCATCAATCAAGTCAAGTGGAACATTGATCGTAGTTATGGTACTCAATCAACACTTGAATCATTCTTCGTATGAGAACAATAACAATAGAACAATCAATACTCATACAACCCACAGTAAATCACACTCAATTCAAAGACTTGTTATTAAAACAAATAGAAAAAACAACCTATGAAAAACGCATCAATAATAAAGAATCTATTACTAAAACAGACTATCACATCAGAGAAACACAAAGAGAATGGGTAAAAATATTCACATTAAACACTCAAAATACACTACAAGAAATAATCAATACTCTACAATTTGAAAAAGCTTACTTTCTATCAGTATGGTTTCAACAGTATCATACCAATGATTTTCATGCGTTTCATCATCATGGAATGTCTGATTACTCTGGTATCTACTATCTAGAATTATCAGATAACACTTATACACAAATACTAGTGAATGATAAGATCAAAGATATTGAAGTATCAGAGGGTGATATAGTTGTATTTCCAAGTCAATTACGACACAGATGTCCTAAAGTAACAACCAATAATAGAAGAACGATTATCTCTTTTAATTTTGATACTCTCGGCTTTATTGGATAATGCAGTATAATATATCGTGCAATGCGATAGAAATAGTAGAATATATGGCGTTATAATCAGTATAGTATGATATGCGTTAAATATTAAAAAATGCCGTATAAAATATGGTAATGTGTTCTGTGTAGTGAGGATAAGTCTACTATATATCGGTCACGGCTGTCAAATATCAGACACTCTAAAGAAATTTCGCAGTAAAATCAATGACTTGCAGCGAAATCATGTAACTCCCTGATTCTAAACGATTTTTTCTTGGAAATATCCCTTGTTTTTTTCTGTGTATTTGTTATACTAGCTATAATGATTAACAAAACACAGGAAAACAAAATGTTAAAAACTTATCAATTATATCAAACATTTGACGGTTCTAAAATTCGTAGAGATGCAATGTTCTATGGCAAAGATTCTAAATTCTATAATTTAAGACAGGCTGAAGAAGCTTTCGCAGGTAGATACAGAAAAGACAACTACAAATTTGTAGGCGAGATGCATTGCAAGAGTGTCAACGAGGCGTATGAGAAGTCAAACATGGGCGAGGGTCCTAAAGGTGCATACTCAATGAGTGTTGGTGACATACTAGTGAACAAAAAGACTGGTAGAACATACATTGTTGCAAGAATCGGATTTGACGAGTTATACAAATGGGCTTATGGAAAGGAGGCTGCATAATATGAGTAAGAAACAACAATACGAGATAGTAGAAGGTATGCAACGACAGATAGATGATTTCTTTCGTAGTGCAGAAACTACAGTTAAGAAACTTAAGGGTTATACTTATGATGATGACTTGTATAGTGATCTATACAAAGATGCGAGAGGTGTAAGACCTACCCCAGAAATGATTGACTATTGGAACACTAAAGCAGTTCCTAAAGTTAAACAAAGAATGTGGGATATGTTATGTGAGGAGTTAGTATGAGTTTATTTTCAGATATTGACGGTGTTATCAAAACAAGTTCAGACATAAATGAGTTGCAAAACAGACTTATGGAAGAATTTGCATTATCACCACATGATGATTTGTTTAATCAAGCGAGTAAAATATTTCTAGATTTACTTGACAAAGAACAAAAAAGTGTGTATAATTCTTGTGTTAGGAGTGATAAATGAAATATAAAGTATATGATGATAACAAAGAGTGGGTAGAGTTTGATGATGCCCAGAAAGCTGTGATGTATGCAAAAGACAACTTACTTGATGGTGAGTTCGTATATCACAGAAACAAGGGAGAAGACTGGCATACAGTTTTCGTAGAGAATTTAGTATATATCAAGAGAGGAATAGTACAATGAGTAAAGTAAATGAATCATTAGGAAAGTTAGTTCGACCATATGAACAAATGGAGAGTATGCAGAACAAGTTATTAGAACAACAGAAACTCAATAAATGGAGAGTAGAGAATATGGAGAAGATGATATTAGAACAACAGAAACAGATGTTAGATAAGATTGATCGTATGTATGACGATCTAGACACTATGAAACAAAACTTGCAGTTCGACAAACTATCAGACATGATAGATCAATTGCAACAGGACATGGACTTATTGAAACAGGAGATGAATGTATGAGAACACACACTATGGTTACATTTGATACAGACGGCTATGCGAGAGAGAAACTGCCAGAGTACGAGAAAGACTATCGACAACAACAGATTCTAGTACAGTTCGCAGAGATATTAGATTCTGAAGATAATCCGATAGAATTGTCTGAAGTAAAGACAGACGACAATAAGACATTTAGTTTATCAGTCGTTCAAGTTAAACAATTGTATAATAAGATTATGCAACTGAAGCCCCACGCACGACAAGAGATATGTCGTAGAATACAGTATTCATCAGGGTTTTCAGAGATGATGCAACTGTTACTTGACGGTGAGATATAGATCGCAGGGTGGGCTGCCGATGGGTTAGGTGGCCCTCCTGCTCTATACTGGACAACCTGAGGTAATCTATAAATGCAATATAGATACTTCTATTTCTAACACAACTATAACACAACTACAAAGAAAGGAAACACTACTATGAAAAAATATATGCAATCTTTTGGACTTGGACTTTTATGTGCAACATTCGTATTATCAATCGTTGCATCATTCACAGGTAATATGTTAAACGCAATATTCTTTTTATGTCTTGCAATATTCATTCTATGTGTAATGCATATAAAGTAACCCCCTGTCAAAACTGGAGACTTTTCTTTATGAGTATCAAGATTGACAAAAACGAAAACTTACTGTATAATAACTAACACTATGACAAAATATAATTCGTATACACTCAAAGATGTAATTACTGCATCTAATCAAAACAAGTTTACTGTTATCTCTACATTTGCAGGTGGCGGTGGTTCTTCTACTGGCTATAAACTGTCTGGTGGTAATATTCTGTGTGTCAATGAGTTTGTTGAAAGTGCAAGAGAAACTTATGCAAGTAACTATCCTGATACTCCTATACTACCAAATGACATTCGTGAATTAAGTGGAAAAGATTTTCTTGACACGACTAATTTACAAGTTGGTGAATTAGACATTCTAGATGGAAGTCCACCCTGTAGTGCGTTCTCAATTGCAGGTACTATTTCTAAAGGTTGGAATAAAGAAAAGAAGTACTCTGATGATAAGAAACAGACAAACATTGAAGATTTATTCTTTGAGTTTATTCGAGTTGCAAATGACATACAACCCAAAGTCATCATAGGTGAGAATGTCAAAGGCATTACGATTGGTGAAAGTAGAAAATACTTTAACAAAATTATTAATGCATTTGAGAACATTGGTTACTGTGCAGTTGGTAAAGTATTAAACGCAGCTGATTTCGGAGTTCCTCAAGCGAGAGAACGCTGTTTCTTTGTTGCGATTCGTAATGATGTTTTAAGTAAGACTGATTTGAATTTTATGACAATCGAATCAATCTATCCCAATGCAACTGTTACGAAACGAGTATCATTAAAAGACGCAATACATGATATCGAAAATGATGCGAGTGAAGAACAAGAATTGTATGATGCGATTGAAAATGGATTTCTGAAGAAATGGGTTCCTCTACTACCCAAGAATCCAAAGAAAGTTGTGAAGGGTTCTGATTATCATCCCAATAAAAGCCTTTTTAATTTAATTCGACCGTGTCCCGATTTACCATCTCCGACTATCACACAACAAGGTCAACAGAAAGGTCTCTCTGGTGTGATTCATTATGAATTAGATCGAAAGTTAACAATCAAAGAATTGATGCGAGTTCAAGGTTTGCCAGATGATTTTCGTCTGCAAGGTACATTTAATCAACGAGCAGAACGCATTGGTCGTATGGTTGCACCTCATTGTTTATCTGCATTATCTCAATCTATCTATGAAAAAGTCTTATCTGTAAGTGGTTGATTTTAAACAATATTTAATTTACTAGTAATTATGTAAGTCCTTGATTTTAAAGAAATCTTTTTTGGTTCAAAGTCTTGCTTTTTTTCGTAGTTTTGTTATACTAGCTATAATGATTAACAAAACACACGGAGACAACAAAATGAAATTAGAAGTTAAATATATCAAAATTGAAGGTCAAGATAAACCAGTTAAACTTACAGTTGGTGGATATAGAGAACCTAAAAAGTCAGAAAAGACTTTTACTCTTTTTAAGTATAGTGCTTACAATCAAGGTCGTAGACAACATATGAACAGAGGCACATCTACTTTACCATCAAGAGGACAATTTTTTAAGTAATTTTATTAACCATTTTTGAGAGAGGAAACATTATGATTAAAACTGATTTAACCCCATTTGTATCACCAGAGAACGAACGATCTGTTTGGAAGAATGTTCCAATGCAGTATCTAGATTTCGTTAAAGAGTGTTGTGCAAAGGCTTCAACAATTACTGGTGTTAAGTATCGTTTTAGATTCAGAGGCCCAAGACATGACGCAATGAAACTTTATTGTTTAAAGAATGATGCAAAAACATTTGCAGTCTATCCGTTACCAAGATGATAGTTCTAGACATTCTTTATACAGTTAGTTTTTTTGTTTTAATTTACATTATTATTAGAGGGAAATTATGAAATCATTAAGTAAAACATTACATGACGAGAGAATGGGTAACTTACAACCTAGTTGGAGTCAGCCGCATTTCGTTTCTAAATTTGAGTTCGTTGACGAGTTTCTACATCACTTTGGTGCAAATGGGGTTTGTTTTCCAATGCATGGTGTTCACGATTCTGTTGTATTGAGAGCGATTGAGATTATGCAAAAACAATGGAACATTAGTACCGATTCACAGTTCGACATCAATACACAAATCAAACATATCAGAGATATTATCGTAGAGATGGATAACGGTATCTATCGTGAGAAAGAGATACCTGACTATGACAGTAGATCATATGATACTTGTCCAGTTGTTGGTTGTGGTGCAAGATTACCACACAACTATTCTAGGACGATAAGTAATTAGTATGTTTGATTACCATGAACAAAAAGTGATAGAAGAATTGAAATCTCAATTAGATTTACTTGAGAAACAGTTCGACTATCACAAGAGAAGAATGACAGAGTTGGAAACTTCCATTCTGTCTATCGAAGATTCGTTATCAAAACAAATTGAAACCATTTCTAATTTGTGTTTGTCTACCAATATATTAGTTGAGAAAATGAATCAATTAACTAGAGGAGATAGATTTGATGATTGATTTTTTAAAGAATCATAAAACACTTTTAAAACCCATTTTACTATCTGTGATACTTCATGTAGTTTTTTTCTATGTGTGTATCTATCCGTTATTATGAAAAAATTATTTTTATTAATTCTATTATTATTTGCGAGTGATGTCACTAGTGACATTGACTGGTCTGAATACGATTTACCTGATTTAGGTAAAGATAAGATGTGGTGTATGTTTACAAGTTATGTACCCATCAATGAACAAGAACAAATCTATATGTGTTCGTACGAGTGTGAGAATGGTATGATCTTGAACACGCCTGGTAAAGGTGGTTGTCCAAGAGATGTGAAAGAGAGAAGATGGTAGAGAAAAAAGTTGGTGTATTAATTTCTGGTACTGGAAGTAATTTAAAAGCTTTAGTTGATGCGTTAGTTCCAATTGCGTGGGTAGGAAGTAATAACCCTGATGCAAAGGGATTAGATTTTGCACACAAGAAAAATATTCATACATTTGTTGAACCCAAGATTAAAGAGTTAGAAAGATTACTTGACGAAACATTTATGCAAGAGGTTGAGTTTTTGGTTCTTGCAGGTTTCATGCGAGTGTTATCAAAAGAGTTTGTAAAGAAGTATCCCAAAAGAATTATTAACATACACCCAAGTTTACTACCTGCGTTTAAAGGTACAGATGCAATTCGTAGAGCTTACGATTATGGTTGTAAAGTAATGGGAGTTACCATTCATTATGTGAATGAGAAAGTTGACGAAGGTCAGATCATTGCACAAGAACCTTTGTGGATTATTAACACGATAGGTAATCACAATGCACATCATACGAATCAAGTACGATATACTTACAAAGAAGTTGAAGAACAAGTTCATGCACTAGAACATAGTATGTATCATAAAGTCGTGCGAGATATGTTAGGTATTGGTGGTTGGGGCTAGAAGATATGTTTAGAGTTTATTTTTTTGAAACGGATTGTTTTCATGATGTTACTTTCAAGACACTAGAAGATGCAAGAGAGTGTGTAAAGAAAACAGGATATCATGCAAACATTTTTGAAGGTGATAATTATATTGAAACCATTAAAGGAAAGAAAGGATAGAACATGACTGTTAAAAAATTTGAATGGCCTAGAATACACAAGTACGAAGAATTACTTGAGAACCATATGGGTGAACAACTCAATTATGTGATTCAAGAGTTCTACGGTGTAGAAGATACTGATGACTTGAATGAAGATCAGAGAAAAGAATTACTAGATTATTACCATAATGATTTGCTAGTAAACAACGAGTATTCAATGTACAAGATTGCATTTGAAAATTTATTTAACTATTGGGAAATGGAATATTAGTGCATAAAGTATTTGGAGTACCTATAAAGGTTATAGATAATTGTCCAGAGAATGTTCTTAAAGAAGCTAAAACTGTTGCAGAAACTGAAAGACATAAATCAAAATTGACTTGGTATGGTAATATGACATCTACTTTTAAAGATGAGGGGTGTGATGTTTTAAATATTTGTCCATTGTTATCAAAATATATTTGTAAAAATGTAAATGAATATCTTATCAAAGATTTGCATATTCGACCTGATAATTGTTTTGATATAAAGTTTAATTCATCTTGGATTAATTATTCAACTAAACATATGCTTCAAGAATATCATATGCACTCTGATATAGATATTTCAGGAGTGTTTTATGTAAACGCAGTACCAAATTCTGGTAAAATTTTTTTTAGAAATCCATCACCTAATGTTTTATATCACAAATTGACATTTCTTACAGATAAAATTGATAGTGAAGTATCGTATCCACCAGTAGTTGGAAGAATGATATTGTGGCCTGGATATCTAGACCACATGGTAACAAGAAACATGAGTGCTGGTGAAAGAATTAGTTTTACTTTTAATATTAAATTACAGGAGAATATATTATGAAAGAGATAAGTGAATATTATTATGATGATGATTCAGGTAGAGTTGCAGTTATCGTAAAAGAAGAAACTGGTTACTTAAGAAATAAAGGTTTTCATGTTGAGATTCGAGATAAAGATAATGTAGTTCTTTCTAGTGTAGATGTATCAGAACACTCATTACGATATGCAGAAGATTGTGCAGAGAATTATGCAACTGGTATTGTAGATTATGCAAAGTAAAAGACATCACTTCGGCCCATTATTATTAGAGTATAAAATCGAAAAAGATTTATTGACAACCCTTATTTATATTGGGAAACAAATGAAACAAAATGCAAATGAAGATTTGGCTGGTCATTTACAAAATCAATTTCATTATTCACCTAAATTTAGGGAATGGATTGATGGACAACTTCAACCAATATTTCAAGACTATAAAAATAAATATGCTAGTAATTTGTTTGAACATTTTGCAGAAGATAAAAATTTTCCATATCACGACTTAAAAAAACAAATTCCATCTTGGGAAATGTTACAAACCAGTTGTTGGATAAATTTTATGAAGTCTGGTGATTACAATCCTCCACACCTTCACGGCCCCTGTCAGTTTTCATATATTATATTTGCAGAAGTTCCTGAAGAAATATTTAAAGAGAATAAAGAATATGTGGGTACATCTGACGGGCCTGGTGTAATAGAGTTTTCATTTGGTACTAATTATCCTGATGAGTTTTGTCACCGTAAAAGTTTTTTACCAAAGTCAGGTACAATGTTTATTTTTCCATCTACTTTGATACACACAGTTATGCCATTTAAATCTGATGTTACTAGAATAACAATTGCAGGTAATTTTACATATGCACCCCAAAAAAGATAAATAACTATTATGAAAAAAAGACTTAAATATAAAAAGATTGATGGTATAATTTCTTTCTATTTTCTATTCAATGTCTTACTAATGATAGGCTTTTTCTTCGCATTACCGTATATAATTCTTGCATACATATTGTCTATCTTGTAAGTCCTTGATTTTAAAAGAATCTTTTTTGGTATTTTGTATTGACAACAAGTCATATTTGTCATATAATATACTTAATGATTAACAAAATAGAGAGAAAATTTATGATTACACCAGACGAGTATATTGATTATGTATTACCTGACTGTGAAACTTTACAAGAGTTGAAAGATAAAGTTGCAAGAGCATTTAAAGATAGTGGGTATGTAGATTCAGATTTAGAACAAATCTGGAATGAGTTTTGTCTAGCTAAACAAGGAGAATAAATTATGAGAAAGTTATTTACAATTATATTATTAACAGTTAGTTTTAATACTAACGCATTTGAATTTGAAAGTGGTTTTGACAGATTCACAGATTCAATTCTAACCAATGTTGGTAAGAACATTTTAAAGAGAACAATTGATTCAACAGTACGATTCAAGAATTCTCACATTCATACTGACACAGCTATTGAACGAGGTAAGTTCACAAAGTGTTGGAGTTCACCAGTTTATAACGGACAAGGTATTCCAAAATATCAATTAGTTTGTTATTAAAACAAAGTTATTCATTTTAACTCCCTCTGATTCCTCTTTATAAATACTTGTAAAGAGGAATTTTTTTATGGAAAATCATTTTTTAGGTCGTGATGGATTCTATTGGTTTATCGGTGTAGTTGAAGATAGAAAAGACCCAGAAAAACTTGGTCGTTTAAAAGTAAGAATATACGGCTATCACACAGAAGATAAAACTAAATTACCCACGGAAGATTTGCCGTGGAGTTTACCAATGTTTCCAGTATCAACAAGTGCTGTTGGTGGTATAGGAACAACAACACCACTACTAGTTGAAGGCACTTGGGTTGTTGGATTTTTTCGTGATGCAGATACTATGCAGGAAAGTATTATCATGGGAAGTATTCCAGGCATACCTAGAAATGTTGCAGACACATCTAAAGGTTTCAACGATCCCAATGGTAAATATCCTAAAGAAGATTTACTAGACGAAAGTGATGTCAATAGACTTGCAAGAGGTGATACGAATCATGTAAAGTATCAAGAGAAACTCAAAGACCAAGCAAACTATACAGAGATTGATACTGCATCTGGTACACCTTGGGCTCAACCTGCTCCACCATTCCAACCTGAATATCCATACAATCATGTCTTTGAATCTGAATCAGGACACATAAAAGAATTTGATGATACACCAAACAACGAAAGAATAAACGAACAACACACATCAGGAACATTCTATGAGATTGATGGTGGTGGTAATAAAGTTACTAAAGTTGTTGGTGATAATTATTGTATCGTTGCAGGTTCTGATTATGCTTATGTAAAAGGAACAGTCAATCTAACAATAGATGGAAGTTGTAATACTTACATCAAACAAAACTGGAATATTAAAGTTGATGGTGATGTTGATATTAATATTCTAGGAACAAAAACAGAAACAGTAACAAAGAAAGTTACTGAAACATACCTTGAAGATCAACAAACAAATATTACTGGTACACTTGATATTGATGTTTCAAAAGATGTTGATGTTGATGCAGATGGTAATGTATTTTTAAATTAGGAATAATATATGCCAGGAATAGTAAGAAAAGGAACAGACTCTCATGTAGGACACGCATCACCTACACCAAATCCATTTCACTCAACATCATATGCAGAAGGTTCTGGAAATGTTTTTGTAAACGGTGCATCAGCTGTTAGAATTGGTGATAAAACTAGTTGTGGTGATCCAGCAGTAGTTGGTTCAGGAGATGTTATTGTAAATGGTATTGGTGTTCATAGATTAGGAGATGCTACAGGTGGTCATGGTTCATGGGTTCCCAATGCAGCTGGTAGTGCTTCAGGAGATGTAATTGCAAATAGTGGTTCAAGTGTTTTGTTATTAGAACAAGTTGCAGATTCAGTTGAGGCAGTAAAGACTGCATATGATGTACCAACATTAAATATTAGTTCAACTCATGCAACTGGTATTCTTAATGGTAGAACATTTGACGGTAATCTAGGAATTGATGTTGATACAAATGAAGGTTTAGAATATGGTGATGGAGGCCTTGGTGGTAAATCACCAGTAACACAAGAAACAGGTAGTATAGATACACCAACTGCAAATGTAAAGTTTGATGGTAACTTATTCCCTGAAGCAAAAGGTAGTATCTATTTAAACTTTCTTTCACACACGGATTCAAGAATAGACCCTAGACTAAAAACTATATTAGAAGAAGTATCTAAAGAATGGGGTAGTCCTTTAACAATTACAAGTGCATTTAGATCACCAGAATATAATAAAAAAGTTGGTGGTGCAAAGAAAAGTGTTCATCAAGAAGGCATTGCAACAGATATTAGATTTAGTAATTCTAGTGTAGAAGATAGAGCAAGATTCTTAAAAATATTAAAAGATAAAGGTATTAAAGGTGTTGGGTGTTATTTTCCATCAAAAGACGGTGGAGAGTTCTTTCATGTAGATATTGGTGGTGAAAGACATTGGGGCCCTAATGGTTCTAGAACATCTCAATATGGTTGGGCATTAGATGTACTTGCATGAGTGTTTTCGTTATAAATAGAATACACAGGAGAAATAAATGAGTATTAATCCATCTGCATTTTATGACGCATCTGCTACAAGTGATTCTGGTAGAAGTTCAAGAACATACAAAGATATCAATTTAAGTTTTGCAAAACATCCAGTAACAAAAGATATTGCAACATTAACTGATGTTGAAGCTGTCAAGAGAAGTGTAAGAAATCTAGTTAATACTAACTTTTATGAGAAACCTTTTCATCCAGAAATAGGTTCAGATGTTCGTAGAGCATTATTTGAACCAGTTTCTGAACCCACAGCAAATCTTCTAGGTCGATATGTTGAAGATGTTATAAAAAACTTTGAACCTAGAGTAGAATTATCAAATGTTATTTGTATAGGAAACATTGACAGCAACGCATATGAAGTTGTTATAGAATTTTATTTACAGAATGTATCATCAGACTTACAGACAACAAGTATATTTTTAGAGAGATTAAGATAATATGGCAACTCCAAAAAAACTTCAAGTTACAGAATTAGATTTTGACGATATCAAATCAAACTTAAAAACATTTATGAAAAATCAGACAGAGTTTTCTGATTACGATTTTGAGGGTTCAGGTCTTTCTGTTCTCATAGATTTACTTGCATACAATACACACTATCTTGGTATGAACGCAAACATGGCTTTGAATGAAGCATATCTTGATACTGCAACAGTTCGTTCATCAGTTGTATCTCATGCAAAGACTTTAGGTTACACACCTCGTTCTGCAAGAGCACCAGTTGCTTATCTTGACATTACAATTAATAATCCTGTACCAACATCAGTCACTATGGCAAAAGGAACATCATTTACAACACAGATAGATGATGTGAATTATAATTTTGTTGTAAACGAAGCACTAACTGCAAACAGAGAGAATGGAGTTTTAAGATTTATAAACACTCCAGTTTATGAAGGAACACTTTCAACAGTAAAATATACAGTTGATAAAAGTAATTTAGAGAAAAGATATTTACTTACAGATAATCGTGCAGACACAACAACATTAAAAGTTTCTGTTCAAAATTCTGTATCTGATTTAACAACTACAACATTTACACTTGCAACAGACATCACACAATTAACTGACACATCAAATGTTTATTTTTTACAAGAAGTAGAAGATGGTAAGTTTGAAGTTTACTTTGGTGATAATGTTGTTGGTAAAGATGTATCAGATGGTAACATTGTTATTTTAGAATACATTGTAACAAACAAAGGTAAAGCAAATAGTGCATCATCATTTTCTGGAACATCAGTTGGTGGTGAAACTAATTTAACAATTGCAACAGTTGTAAGTGCAGCTGGTGGTGCAGAACCAGAATCTATTTCTTCAATAAAATATAATGCACCATTAGATTTTGCATCACAAGGTCGTGCGGTAACAACTGATGATTACAAAGTTATTATACCACAAGTTTTTGCAGATACAAATTCAGTTCAAGTTTGGGGTGGTGAAGATAATAACCCACCAAGATTTGGTCAAGTGTATATTTCAATTAAAACAACTTCAGGTATTAATTTAACACAAGCTCAAAAACTTGTAGTAGAAAATGCACTTAACAAATATAATGTTGCATCTGTTCGACCAACAATTGTAGACCCAGAAACTATTAAGATAGTATTAAATGTTAATTTTAAATATAGTTCAAATGCAACAACAAAAACTGCAAGTGATTTACAAACAAATGTTTTAACAACAATTACAGATTACAATACATCTGATTTATCAAAGTTCGATAAGATTTTTAGATTCTCAAAACTTTCTAGATTAATTGATGCAACAGATGTTTCAATTCTTTCTAATATTACCACAGTAAAAATTAAAAAGTCAGTAACTGCAACTTTAAATACAACAAAAAAATATGAATTTGATTTTGCAAACGCACTTTACAATCCACATACTGGTCATAATAATGCTGGTGGAGGTATTATAGTTTCAACTGGATTCAAAATAGTTGGTAATGACAATGAATTATTTCTTGATGATGATGGTAACGGTAATGTTAGAGTTTATTATCTAGTTGCAGGAACAACAAGAACATATGTTGATTCAGCCGCAGGTACTATTAATTATGCAACAGGTTTAGTAACTGCTGAATCTTTAAATGTTACATCAACAACAAATACAGATAATACAATAACTGTTACAGTTATACCTAGATCAAATGATATTGTTTCTGTTAGAAATCAATTATTAGAAATTGACTTTGATAACATAACAATAAATGGTGGAGTAGATACAATAGAATCTGGTGGTTCTTCAGCAGGAACATCATATGTAACAAGTACATCATACTAGTATGGCATATAATCCAACATTAAAAAATAAAGTATCATCTCATATACAAACTCAATTACCAGAGTATGTAAAGGCTGACCACCCAACTTTTTCTTTGTTCTTAAAACATTACTATCAGTTTTTAGAAGCAGGTGAATTAACTTTAACTGGTTCAAATGATTATGTCATAGAAGAAACAGTTACAAAGAATTATATTCTAGATCAACAGAATGAGAAGATAGTTTTAGAAGAATCAGTTGGAAAATTTATTGCTAATGAAACCATTACAGGTTCAATATCAAAAGCTACTGCAACAGTTTTAGTTGATGACTTTGATGACAACAATAGATTATTCATTACTGCACAACAACAATTTATTACTGGTGAAACAATTACTGGTAATACTTCAGGTGCAACTTCAACTGTATCTTCATATCGTGCAAACCCAGTTCAGAATATTCAACAATTATTAGACTATGCAGATGTAGACGGAACGGTATATGATTTCCTTGACAAGTTCAAAGCATCATTCATGGAATCTTTACCAAACACACTTGCATCAGACATATCAAAAAGAAAACTTCTTAAAAGTATTAAAGATATGTATGCGGCTAAGGGTACAAGAGATGGTCACAAATTATTCTTTAGAATTTTATTTGATGAAACACCAACAATAGTTTATCCAAAAGATAATTTATTAAGACCATCAGATGGTATTTGGTTAGTCAATAAAGTTATTCGTATTACACAAAGTGGTTTATCTGATTTTTCAAATGCAATAGGACAAATTGTTACTGGTGTTACTTCAGGTGCAACTGCAAGAGTAGAAACAGTTATTAATTTTAGAGAAGGTTCAGAAACAGTAACAGAAATTACTATTGATGAAGATTCTATTGTAGGTTCTTTCACAATCGGTGAAACTGTCGAAACAATTGATACAACATTAGATGTAGAAATATCAGGTGTGATAAAAGGTGTTGTAACAGATACATCAATATCTGACGGTGGTTCATATTACAATGTAAATGATTCAGTTGCATTTGGTACTGGTGGTAATAATGAAGTTACTGCAATTATTGAAAGTATTGGGCCTGGTACTATTGATGAGATTCTTATTGATGGTGGTGGTTCAGGTTATTCAGTAGGAGATAGTATAGTATTCAATAATACAACAACTGATGGTATTGATGCTTCTGCAAAAATTGCTGTCGTTGGTGGTGGATTCTTATTAGAAAACTTAACATCACCTAATCATATGTTATTACAGACAAATGATTTTATTCGTTATGAAGATAATGAATTTATGCAACATGAACAGACTATTGGTGATTCTGATTATCTAACTTTAGAAGATGGTAGTCAAATAATTATTGAAGAAGAAACTTTCAATGATTTAGGTGTTTCAAGTGAAATAGGTGAGATTACAAAAGTTAAAATGATTGATAGTGGTCAAGGTTATAAAAAGACACCTACTATTACGGTAACATCTTCAGGTACTGGTGCAAACCTTCATGCATTATCAACAAAGTCACCAAGAGTTGGTCATGCAAAAACAATATCAATTACAAACTTTGGTCTTAACTATTCAACTCCACCAGAATTATTTTTCAATAGAAACATTATCGTAAAAGATGTTGTAGGTTCATTTAGTGCAGGTGATACATTAACAAGTCATACTGCAACTGTTGTTGATTATGATGTAGGTAGAAAAATATTAGAATTAAGTACACAAGTAGATTTTATTCGAGGTGATACAATAACATCTATAACTGGTGCAACTGCAACAATTCATCAATCAGATATTGGTGTTGGTGCAACATCAGTAGGAACAATTGGAACTTCAGTAGGTTCATTTAATAATGATAGAGGTAAAGTATCTGTTGCAACAATGAGAATACAAGATAGTAGATATTATCAAGATTATTCTTATGTGGTTCGTGTTGGTCAATCAATTAATTTATGGCGTGAAAGTATTCGACAAACTATTCACCCTGCTGGTTGGAATGTTTTTGGAGAAGTATCATTCTCAACATTAATAAACGCATCAATACAAACACCTACAGCTGGTGATGTGATTGACTTTGCTGGTGCAGAAACATTCACTTCAGAACTCGCAACAACATTCCAGAATATCTTCAAAACTGTATTTAGAAGAAGATTGGGAACATCAACTGATGGAACTAGTATTAATACTGTTAATCCTACAACTGGTGAAGATTCACATACTGATTTTGCAGATAATACGAGAGAAGTCACTTTACAAACAAGAATTGACTTTTCTATTGGTAATACTTTAAAAGGACTTGTTCTTGGCCCAACTTTAGATTTGTTACCAATGTATGCATTTACTATGCCACCTCAATCAGTAGATGCAGTTGAAGGTGTTATACCAAACTACCCAGGCATATACAGAACAATACGAAGTGAAGCTAGTGATTCAACTTATTTTACAATAGATCAATTTAGTGATGTTAAAATTAATCAAGTGTGTGCATCTGATGGTAGTATACCTCTTTCTGCATATCAAACAAAGATAAATGTTCCACCTGCATCTGAAATTATTATAAAATCTACAAGTGGTACATATACTTTTGATGCAACTACAGAAGGATTTGATTCTAATATAGAAACTTTTGATGAAGTTTAAAAACTATTATAAATAATATTAAGTTAAAAAGGATATTAAATAATGTCAAAACAAGATATTGATATAGGAACAACAGCAAATGATGGTACTGGTGATAATTTACGAGATGGTGCTACAAAAGTTAATGCTAACTTTGCAGAGGTTTATACATTACTTGGTGATGGTACAACATTATCATCTGATGATATAGCATATACCCAAGTATCACAAACACTTACAAACAAAACTTTAACATCACCTGCATTAAACACACCTACAATAACATCTGGAGTTGCAGCCACTTCATTTGATATGAATGGTGCAGAGTTAATTTTAGATGGAGATGCTGATACAAGTATAACTGCTGATACAGATGACATTATACATTTTAAACTAGGTGGTAATGATAGAGTTACCTTTGAATCTGGTTTAATAGAATTAAGAAATGATGGTTCTCAATCACAATTAAGATTATTTTGTGAAAGTGCAAATGCACACTATGTTGCATTACAAGCACCTGCACATTCAGTTTTTAGTGGTAATCACACAGTAACATTACCAAACAAAACTTCAACACTACAGGGTTCTTCAACAGAAACTATTACAGCCGCTGGTGCAGTAGATGTTGATACAGAAGTTAGTCTTTTAGATTCAACTGCTGGTGTAATGACAATAACAATGGGTAGTGGTAGATTTGTTGGTCAAAGAAAAATTATTATTATGACTGTTGACGGTGGTAATGTAACAATGACACAATCAGGTGGTAATTTAAATTCTGGAAATGTTCCAGTTTCACTCATTTGGGAAGATGTTGGTGACAATGCAACTTTTATTTGGAATGGTAACGATTGGAATGTAGTTGGAATTGACTTACCAACATTAGGTGCATAACATAATATAGGATAAAGAAAAATGGCTCCAAGTAATTCAAAATTAATCGCAGAATTGATGAACAATAATACAACAATCAATACTGAAGCAATACCTAACGGTTCTGGTGTATCTATTGGTAGTGTTATACCATTTGGTGGATCATCTGCACCTACTGGATTTCTCGCTTGTGATGGTGCATATCTAGATAGAACAGTTTATGCAGATTTATTTTCTGCAATAGGAACTACATGGGGTACAACTACTGGTGATAATTTTAGACTTCCAGATTTAAGAAATAGATTTATTAGAGGTTCAAATAATACTACAGGTGTTTATCAAAGTGAAGCTACTAGAGAACTAAACTTTAGAACTCAAAATTCTACTGCTGGTATAGAATTTAGATTTGGACAAACTACTCCTGTTTGGTGGGGGGGAGGAAATCAAGGTACTAGAACGATAATCGGTCATCCACTTAACACAGGTAGTCAAACAAATAATTTTTCAGCTGCTAGAGCATATGCTGATCAGTCATCAAGAGCAGATAATGCTCAAATTGTAGTTATGAGAACACAGGGCTATGGAACATCTAATGAAATAAGACCGACAAACGCTTCAACTTTGTATATTATTAAATATTAATAAAGGAAATAATAATTATGCCACAATATACTTATGATAAATCAACTGGAAAACAACATCAAAAACAAGAATCTCCATTACAGCCTGGAGTTTATTTACAACCTGCAAATTCAGTAGATACTGCACCACCTTCATTTGATGAATCAACTCATATAGCTAAATGGAGTGATGAAACAAATACATGGACTGTTGAAGAAATATATATTGGGCCATACAATTCAAGACAAGAAGAAATTGATGATTTATCCTCACCACAAGCTACAGAACAAATAAGAGCTTCTATTGATCCAATGGAACTGTTGAGAAGTGAGAGAGGTTCATTGTTAGCAGAAACAGATATTTTTGCAACAATATCAGTAGACGGCCCTGCAATGCCAGAATCGGTTAGAACATATCGACAGGCATTAAGAGATTTACCTTCAAATGTTTCAAATCCACAAGTTGTAATTTCAGATGACAATTTAGGATATGAATTAAGTAATGTTACATGGCCTAATGTACCACAAGAAGTTTTAGATAGGAGATAATTTGTTATGAGTCAAAATTTTATAATATGTTATGATAAATCAACTGGAGAACAGGTGAGAGCTTTTGAATCACCTTTAGAGCCTGGAGTATATTTACACCCAGCAAATTCAACAACTTTAGAACCTCCAATGTATGATCCAAGTTTTGAAGTTTTAAAATTTGTAAATGATTCATGGTTAATAGAAAATATTAATATTCCAAATTTATTTGCAGATTTTAATAATTTAACTGATAATCAAAAAATCGCAAAATTTTACCAATTAGATGAAGATGATATTGAGGGTATAAATTCAAAAATATCAGAAATTGGTGGTAAAGAAAGTCCTATGTATGATTCGATTGTTAATCCACCATTACTTAATAATAAAACATCATATATTGAATTAAGAAAACAAGCATATGGTGATGTTGAAAGTCAAATAGAATATATTACAGAAAATGGATTAGATGCGTGGCAAGATAAAGTTAAAAAAATAAAACAACTTTATCCTAAAAATAACGATATTGTTTCTTGATAAATAAGTTGAAACAATTTAAATTAAATGGAAAATAAAAAATGGCAGCTATTATAACTGAAAATTTTAGACAACATAATGCAGAACAGTTTCATGAATCGTTTTCTGAAGCATCACCTTCAAAGTATTATTTGTTCATAGGTAAATCAACACCTTTCACTTCTGGTACTTCAGGTGGTTCAGATACTGCACCTCCAACACCTTCTGATAGTGTGACAAATGATTACTACTATTGGGATGCAATGACTGGTGCAAATGCAATTGCAGCTTCAGATGTTTCGTTCACAATTCCTAGAAGAAACTGGGCAAACGCAACTACCTTTGATATGTACGAACATGATATTGGTGCATCAAATACTGCAACATCAGGTGCAACTAACTTATATAATTCTACATTTTATTTTGTAACAGCAGATTATAGAGTTTATAAAGTTTTAGATAATAATGGTGGTACTGCATATTCAGGTGTAGAACCAACTTCTACTTCTGCAACACCGTTCTTTCTTGGTGGTTACTACTTACAATATATGTACAGTTTAACTGCATCACAGATTGACAAATTTTTAACAACAGATTTTCTTCATGTATCAACAGACTCTACTGTTTCTGCAGCTGCTGTAGACGGTGCAATAGATGTTGTAAGAGTAACAGGTGGTTCTGGTTATACAGATGGAACATACTATTCACCAATTGATGGTGATGGTACAAATGGTGTTGTAAAAATATTTGTATCAGGTGGTTCAATTGCAGCTTTTGGTAGTGGTGGAACTGCAACAGAAGTTTTTGCGGCTGGTTCAGGTTATACATTTGGATCAGTAGATTTAACAGATGTATATACTAATATTGGATTAACAACTGCAACAAGTATGGGTGCTGGAACAAATGGTGTAGTTGATCCTATTATTTCTCCATCAGGTGGTCATGGTAAAGATGCTGTTAGAGAATTAGGTGGTCACTATGTTATGATGAACATTAAATTAGAACAAGCAGAAGGTGATGACTTAACAACTGAAAATGAGTTTAGACATCTTGGTATTATTAAAGACCCATACAATTTTGGAACAACAACAATTTCATCAGCTTCTACTATAAGACAAACTTATGCAGTAAAACTTGCATCTGCACCTAGTCAAGCATATGATGCAGATGAAAAGATAACACAAACAACAACTGGTGCAGTTGGTAGAGTTGTTGAATTTGATGCAACAAATAATATCATTTACTACACACAAGAGAGATATGCAAACTATGGTATTGATAGTACAGGTAATCAAACTGCATTTAGTGGTGCAAATGTAATTACTGGTGCAGATTCTGGTGCAACAGGAACACCACAATCAACTGCATCTGAAACAGTAACACTCGCAGGTGGTTCAACAATAACATTTAATACAGGATATGCAAACCCAGAATTAGAACCTGATAGTGGTAAGATGTTATATGTTGAAAATCGTAGACCAATATCAAGAGCTTCAGACCAAACCGAAGATATTAAAGTAATAGTGGAATTTTAAAAAATGCAAAAGACAAACTTAAATGTATCCCCATACTATGATGACTTTACAGAAAGTAAAGACTTTCATAGAGTTTTATTCAGACCAGGCTTTTCTGTTCAAGCAAGAGAGTTAACACAACTCCAAAGCATATTACAGAATCAAATTGAAAGACATGGTCGTCATGTTTTCAAAGAAGGCACATTAGTAATACCTGGCGCTATCGGTTTTACAGATGATTACTATGCTGTAAAATTACAATCACAATATCAATCAAATGATATATCAGGATACATTGACCAGTATGTTGGTAAAATTATTACTGGTACTTCATCTGGTGTAAAAGCACAAGTCATTCAAGCAGTTGCTGCTACAACAGATGACCCAATTACTTTATATGTAAAATATGTTTCAACAGGTAGTGATAATGTCACAACAGTATTTGCAGACGGAGAAAATATATCAGCAGATGATGTCATTAGTTCTTTTGGTGCAAATATTGATAGTGCAGTTTTACAAGCATCAGAGGCTACTGCAAC
>Ga0255743_10000424_pt1 | contig 38178 bp, 38 predicted proteins | sample 101ome_19_FD_179950 | JGI IMG/M metagenome (GOLD analysis project Ga0255743, IMG submission 179950) | Coastal salt marsh microbial communities from the Groves Creek Marsh, Skidaway Island, Georgia - 101405AT metaG (version 2) | ecosystem: Environmental > Aquatic > Marine > Intertidal zone >... | reverse complement strand
TCACTTTTTGACTAACTGCTGTAGGTCCTCCACCAGGTGTCCATGTAACTACGATTGTTGCCATTAGTATTGTGGGTTTGCTGATACATTAGTTGCTTGAGTACATGAAGCACTTAAAGTGGCTTGCTCTGTACAGTCATTAATATAGTTAAGGTCTGGACTTTCATCTAAACCTTGAGCTGCTACGGAAACTACAACAGTATATGTATTACCAGCAGTTAAATTTGTAAATAAAGAAATAACACTATTTCTTGTTGGTTGAAAAGAATCTCCTGACTGTATAAGTGTAGTACCATCACTATTATAAAGATCTACAGAAATTATATAACCAGATTGGATTTCTCCTACATTCACTCGCAAGTCACCGCTTACTTCTGTAACGGTAATTGAAGGACACTCCCAATTAACACCTACTACAGGGTCTGAAGAAGTAGGTCCTCCACTACTACAAAGATTTACTATTGTGTATTCATATGTAGTATTTGGAATAGGTGGATTATCAAGATACGTACTCTCAGTAGGACCTACTGAATCAACGTAATCTCCAGATCTATATATTTCTTGACCGGTACTGTTTTGCCCACCTGCAGGGATCCAAGTAAGTTTTAAAGCCATATCTAAATAATATTAATACTACACTCCTCTAATAGTATTAGATAGGGTGAAAATTATCCACCCTATCTAAATTACTATTTTAAAACTAAGCTTGTACTACAGAAACTGTTAAGTTAGTTGGAGCCTCACAATCTGGTTGAGCACCGGTAGAGAATGGGACATCACATTTTTCAATAGTACCATTAGGAGCAGTAAGAGTAGCTCTTAAGATATAATTAGTATCATAACTCATACCAGCATCAGTACTAGTGTAAAGACCAGCACCTTGACCAGTAGGAACAGTTAATGCTTGAATAACAGAAGCACCAGTCTCATCCAAAATATCAAATGATAGCCAGCTAGTATCGTTAAATAATTCACCGTATTCACCATCTACAATAAGACCTTGTACATTTGCTGTTAAAGAAACACAACTAATATCTACAATATCACTTGTACCACTACTAGTAGGACCACCTACTGCACAAATGTTTACAATTTGATAGTCATATACGGTATCTACTACCGCTGTAGTATCTGTATATGTATTAATTGTTGGACCTAAAGTAGCAAGTGTAGTATATGTACCTGCACCTGCAGGACTTCTTTGCACCTCTTGGCCTGTTGAATTAGAGCCACCTGCAGGAGTCCAGTTAAGAACAATACTGGTGGTAGTTGTTGAAGTTGCCATAATTTATCTAGTTATATTTAAAAACTCTTTATATTATAATATACAAAAAAAGCCACCCTAATCAAAGGATGGCTTCAGATTTTGTTTGAGTGTAAGCTTACTCAACTACTTCCAATGCTGGAGCTTCTTCTTGTGCTGGTGCATCTTCGTACTCACCTGTTTCCAAGTTAACTACGATGTCACCATATACTTCTTTAAGCTTATTCATCTCAGCTTGCAAAGCTTCTTGGGTAGATCCCATATTTTCAAAAGCAGCTGTACGTAATGCTGCAATGCGCTCTGCTTCTGTAGAAGCTCTAAAGAAATCTGACTCTGCTTGACGTGAAGCAGTTACCAAAGCCTGTACAGACTCTAGCTCTTCAGCTTTAATTTTTTTAGCCTTAGCCATAATAGTTAGTTTTAAAAGTTATATAACAGTACTAATATACAAATTATTTCTTAGGAGTAGTTTTCTTAGTAGCAGGTTTTTTCTTAGCTGCTGGTTTACGTCCCTTACGTTTAGTACCCTTAGCAGCATTAGCTACATCCTTAGCTTGCTTACCTACTTCTTTTACTGCAGCTACTACATCAGCAGCTTCTTCTTTAACACGCTTAGCGCGTCTCTTAGCTTCAACTACAACCTCTTTGATATCCTCTACAGTATCTTCTACTTTATCTTGTACATCTTCTGCCGCATCAATGATCTTGTCATCAATGGTAGTTTGTCCAAGTAACCAGTTCCATTTTCCAACTAACCAGTTCCAAAATCTCTTTAGCATAATATTAATGTATTGATTTACAGTACTAATATACTAAAATTATTTTAAATCTATTTTTCAGCTGGTGCAAATCATACTTTAGCGTCTTTAGTAGTAATCCACATTTGTAATTCTGTGGCATGCGCTGGCAAACGTGCTGCCAAATTTTTCAACTGATTTAGTTAAAGCCATTTTTGTTTTGTTTTTCGTGTTACAAATTTAGTAAAAATTATCTTGCTAATGCGCCATTAAATGTTTGACCGTTATCAAGGTTAAACTCTATAAGACCTCTGTCTATGTTAAAGTTAATGGATACAACTCTACCTGCTGGTTCTCCATTTACAGTTGCAGGAGTTCTTTGGTCTGCTACTGGAACACCAGTCAATCCAGACCCGTCACCGCTAAAAGATGTTGCAGTTACAGTACCTGTTACAGTTACACCACTACCTGTTGTACTTAACTTAGTAGAACCATTGTGCATTAACTCTGTACCTCCATTACGATGCCAGCGGGTCATCCACTCATTGTCTAAGTCATTATAGATACCAGAATTTGAGCCGTCAGAAGACATCCATACCCACCATCCGTTGATAGAATATCCTTCCCAACCACCACGTCCACCACCGTGAGTACAAACTGTACCGTAGTTAGAGGAGTGACCCCCTTGACCTGCAGTAAATGTTACTTCATTGTTGTCTCTAAATTCAACGTGAGAATCTCTTACAACTCTTACTGCCCAGCTACCGTCACTATCCAAGAAACCTACTTCATTGCTGCTTGTAGCGTAAACATATCCTCTAATAGTTCCTGCGTGCTCATCACGGAAACGGATACCATTTGCTCCTGAACCACCTGCCACATTCCAATAATCATCATGATCAGAATAAAAGTGCTGAGTTGTTGCTTGATTGTATATACCCTCTCCAGAGTTGTAGTTTCTGAACCAATTATCTGCATAGAAATCATTTGCACGAATATTCTTACCACTCTGCATCCAGTCGTAACCATCAAGTTTGTTTGCGTCAGCAGCTTTACCAGATGTTGTTAGGTAAGACCCAGCATTTTGTTTAGAGTCAATAGCAGGTAATATCTCCTCATCTATACGTGTATTAACAGCATCAGCTGTTCCTGCTGCGTCAAATGCACCTGTATTAGCATATGCAGCAGTACCTACTTTGTTGCCCCATAAGTATGTACTGTTTGTATCAGCCTCAAGATAGAATGGATGTGGACTTTCCCAATCTCCGTAGTTACCCCCTCCATTTCTATCGCTAAGTACATAGAAATTGTTAGCGTTTACATGGATGTAGAAACTATCTCCATCAGCATCATCAAGGTCAATAGTTGGAGTAGTACCTTCTATTCTTAGTCTACTTACACCGTTACTTCCTGTAATGGTGAGTGTGCCAGACATAGTATCGTTCTGATCACTACGTAAGAATGATGTACTATTAATGCCATCCAAAAGATTAGAATCCGCAGCCTTTGCTGTAGCCCCTAATTTACTGTCTGCTGTAGCCTGTGCTGCATCTGCCGCTGCTTGCGCTTCTACTGCTGCTTCACCAATGGCAACAGTGTCCTCTCTTGCTCCATTTGCTCTTGCAAGTGCTGTATCAGCAGTAGACTGTGCATTTGCTGCTGCGGTTGCTGCGTTATCAGCGGTAGTCTGTGCTGTTGCTATTTGAGGTGTTAGATTTTCTTCAACAGCTGCTGCTGCACCAGATGTTTCAAACCTACTGTGCAACCATCCGTAACTCTTTGTCCATACGTTTCCATTATTGTCAAGAAGCATTAACGTGTTTCCGGTGCCATTACCTCCGTATGTCCACTTAAATGCGTAACCAGTGTGACCTTCATCACCACCTTCACCATCTGTACGGAACACCATCATTCTGCTGTTACCGTAGAACCTAACCGTGTTATTATCACCCGTAGCTCTAAACCAATCGTCAGCTGTATAATAAGCACCTAAATTGGTTGCTGTAGTTGCAGTTGTGGCACTACCTGCTGTACCTGCACTACCTGTAACATTACCAGTTACGTTACCGGTTACGTTACCTTGTATGTTTCCTACAAATCCATAAGGAGCAGATACCTTACCAGATACAGCATCAACCTTAAGCATAGTAGTATTAGCACTATCCCATACTTGCCAATAACCTCCAGTATAACCATTACGTGTAATATCAAAAGACCACTCTTGACTATTAGCACTTTGTGGTAAAAGAATATTAGTAGATGGTGACCAGGTATTATTTGCACCACTTCTCCAGTATGAACTAGCAGCTATACCGCCAAGTTTACTAGAATCTGCAGCAGTACCTGATGTACTTAATTTACCAGCAAGTGCTGTTGTAATACTAGCTGCATAACTAGCATTGTCACCAATAGCTGCTGCTAATTCATTTAACGTGTCAAGTGCTGCTGGTGCACCATCTATTAATGTAGACGTTACCCAATCTCTAGTAGCAATTATTTGACCACCTGCTGTACTTCCTGATTTAAGCTGTGCCATTTTCTATTTGTTCTATTTGTTCTAATATACTAGCAACTTGAGTCTCATACTGATCCTCAAGTGTTATTCTTTCTTGTTCTGTAGATGCCTCTCCTATTTGATCTAGTATTGCACCCAACTCATCATTAAGTTCTTCTAGTGTCATACTCTTAAATCTATAGTTCCTTTACGTTTATACTTTGCGTCATTAGCATTAGCACCATCTTCTTTAATAAGCTTCTGACCTCTACCTACAGCCGCATAAGGATGTCTTACACCACCTCCTGTAAATATAGAATATTCTCCTCCATCATTTACATGTAATACAGAACCCATTCTACGCATTTGATTATCTAAATCCGTATTAGGGTTTACAGCATCATAAGATGTAAGTACCCATATCTCACTATCAGTCATTGTAGCCAAACGTTCTGCTAATAAAGTTCTGTGAGTATCATCACCATAAGTATCATACTGACCTCCTCTAGGACCATCACCATCCGCAATAATCTCTCCAGTTTCAGAATTAATAACTGTAAGTCTTAGTCCTCTACCTGAAGTATTATATATTGTAGTTCCGTTCACAGATAATTTTCTATTACCTTCTACAGCAAATATATCACCACCATCCCCTTTGTCTAGTGTAACGGCACCTGTACCTTGAGCGTATATATGAATACCCTCATCAGCTATATTATCTACTTTCCAACCCTCTGCTCCGTAAGACCATCTTAAGTTAGCAGTAATATCAGTCAGTTGTACATTATCTATAAATACATGAGTACCTCTTGTATTCTGTGTATAGTAACTAAAACCTATTTTAATCTGTCTGTATATATCAGCATACCCTGGAGTAGATGGCCATCTTAAATTATACACACCCGTTCCTTCATCCCACTCTTGTTGAGGAGTTTTACCTACTGTAGAGACTCTTCCGGAAACGTGTCTATAAACATAACCTTCAAATAAAACACCATACCAACCTCCTGAATATTCTGTTTCAGCATTCCAAGTTTGCTGATTTTGACCTGGAGCCCAGTCTAAATAATCATCTCTTATTTCAAAATCTTCTTCATATCTAATCCAGTTCCAATCTGTATCTATATACACACTTCTACCCCAAGCTGTAGGCAAGCCTATACCATAGCTACCCCAACCCACACTAAAGTTTTGATATACATCCAAGTAATCACCACTTCCATAACCTCTATAATCAAAAGAAAATCTATACTTATGACCTCTTCGTTTTGACTCTGGAGGAGGACTTACAACTAATCCTCCCCAAGTACTAGATGAAGAAATGTTAGGAGCTCTATAAATATGAAAAGCATGTTCATTTGTTTTACCAGCATACTTTCTAATAGTATTAGATATATTACTTTGATTATAAGTACCCCAACCTGAATGAAAGCTACCAGTAGAAAATATACTATCTCCCCATACATCTAAGGTGTTTTCATTTTCTATGAAATCTGTTGCATGAAAATTACCTGTACTACCTTCATACATAGCAGCAACATTAGTACCTAACGTAGTGCCTTCTATAAGCTCTCCGTTATTTACAATCCAAAGACTATTAGTACTATCCCAGGTTATTTTACTCATTAGTATACAAATTCTAAGTTACCGTCTCCGTTTTGTTGAATGGTATAACTACCAATAGTAACAGCGGTAGCTGCTGTAATATTTCTACTTGAATCAACTACAACATTGTTTCCAACCTTTAGCCCACCGTCTCCTCTAACAGTGCCTCCTGCTTCAATATGATTAGCAGTGTAAATATTTTTATTGTTATATGCTCTAATCCAAGAAGAATCTTGCATATACCAACCACCTCCGTATGATTCAAAGTAAAGACCATTAGTACCATCTACTCTGACCCAATCACCTCTAACGTGTACACCGTTATCAGCGTATATTCTTCCATCTGATTCAAGGCTTCCTTTCAACCATAAATTTCCAGAATCTGAGTTCAATTTCATTAATTGAACTGCACCATTAGAGTACCAACCAAATGAAGGAATAGTACCTGAACTAGAATAAGCTGCTTGATTAGGTATATGGAATGTCATTTGACGGTAAGAGTCATCATTCCTATTACCTATACCGTAAGCTCCTGAAGAAGCACCTCTTGTACCTAAACCATATATGTACCAGTCATTGGCAGTTGCAGTTAAATTACCACTAAAAGAATCATTTGCATCAGATCTTAAAAAAGAACCGCTATCAATACCGTCAAGCAAATTTGCGGTTTGTGCATAATCTGCATATGCCACTTGAACTCCAGCATGATATGTGTCACCGCTATATCCTTTTAAGTACCAATAACTACCAGTCCAATAGTGTTGTAAAGAATAATTACTATCACCATCTCGTCTGTATAGTCTAGTAACCCCTCTAGAGTTTCTGCTATCACTATTTAAAGCAGAGTTATAAGTTGTTTTTACAAATCCAGTACTATCAATACCGTCAAGAGTATTCGCATCAGATGCTTTATCTCCTGTTTTAAGATAATCAGCTACAGGATCTCCATTAGCATCAACTTCTTTTAATTGACCATCAACATCAATTTTAAATTTGTTGATAAATTTTGTACCGTCTTTAAATTGAAATATACCTCTATTAATACGAAACGCCATGACTTATATGTTTATCCAAGTTTTTACCAAGTAAGATTCACCTTCACCATTTTCTAATGCTTTACCTAACACACAGTCATATAAACCTTGTTGACGCATAAGCTCTGGTGAAATAGCCTCAGCGTGTCCCTCTTTACGTGAGGTAATTAAGTAATCACCTTCTTTAACAACACCTGTAACTAACACAGGTTCAGCACCTTGTATAAGTGGAGAATCAATACCTTTGACTGCAATACCCATTCTCATGTGATCTGCATATTCTACACACGGTACGTTTTTACCACCTTTCCATACAAGTACAGTACCTGTTGGATATTCACCTACAGATTTCTCACCTTCTGGGTTTTGTAGATTTTTTTCATGCTGTCCAGCAGAATCAAGAATCTCACAGAATACAATTTGCCATCTATTAGTTTCAAGACCAAGGAAATGCTGTCTATCTCTTGAAGGATATAAATTACCGTTTGTATCTACGGTTACTCTAATTTCAGGAGCAGCTGTAGATGATATTTGTAAGTTACCAGCACCGTTAGATAAGTCATCTGGGGAATCTGAAATCAACCAGTTCTGCCATTGTATACCTTCACCAAAACCAGAGTCATTAAATGTAATATGATTAACTTCAGTAATATTATAGTTATTCATATCAAGATGGCTGTTTGCACTTCTACGCATAAACGTAGATTCATGAACCCCATCTACTGTATCTGCATCTAATCCAGATCCAGAACCATCATTACCAGCATGCCAAATTCTGTACTTATTAGCACCCATAGACCAACCGCCTACAGCTAGATCATTAGTAGAACCATCAAGACCAAAGTAAACAGCATAGTCACTACTTACGTGGAACTGCATAAATGCATCTTCACCTGCATTATCTTGAAATACTTCTAATGCAGCTTGATCACCAGAAGAACTTTCAATAGTGTTTTGAGAACGGAAGCTTAATGCATTACTGCCTGTAGCTGTCCACATATATCCAACACCTTTTCTTACAAAAGCACTACTATCTAAACCATCTAATGTTTGAGCATTACCTCCATCAGCAGATGTTATGTATCCGGCTCCATTAGTAAGTTGACTATTATCTGTTGGAATAGTTGCTAATGCTGGTACTATTTCATTATCAATTCTATCATTTACAGAAGCAGCAGCTCCGGCAGATTCAGCACCAATCTCTGCAAGAGTCCAGCTAACATTTGCGCTACCGTTAAAGTTCTTTCCAGTATTACCAATAGTAAAAGTCCTTGATGAGTTAAGTATGTCAGCACGATAAGCTGTATTCACAAGTACAGCAGTTGCATCAGTTCTACCTACAGCCCAACCACCTAAGTGTAGGTAAGAACCTTTGTCGTTAGCAATAGTCCCATCACTTGTGATAGACTGAATGTTAATCTGATTGGTAGTTAGGTTTCCAGCAGCAGTAAAGTTTCCTGAGATGTTTAAATTACCACTTTCCAGTTTCATCCACTCTTGATATGTACCTGTACCAACAAGACCTATATCATAAGCTCTCCAAACAAATGGTTCTGAGTAATCATCAGATGTCCAGAATTCCATTACACCATCATTATTAGTGTAATTAAATCTAATACCTGCAGCGTCATTAGTTCCAGAAGGAACAAAGCTGATCATAGGATTAGTGTTGGTCATTATAATATTACCACTAACACTACCACCGCTTAATGGTAAGTATCTACCATCTAAATCAACACCTTGATTTGCAGCACCGCTTACAGTTAATGTAAGAACACCGTCAGATGTATTAAAAGAAGCGCCACTTAAATAATAGTTGGTATCACTAGAAGATGTACCGGCTCCAATTAAAGACCTAACTTCAGCAGCACTAATTCCACTGTTTAAAGCAGGAACTGTTCCATTACTAGTAATTGCTGGAGTTTGAATTTGAGGTAATACCTCATTATCTATACGCTCATCTACATGAGCAATAGCATTTGCTTCAGCAGTAGATGCTGAACCTACTCCATCATAAAGACCAGAGTGGTCACCCCATGCGTAAGCAGTATCCCAGTTTGTTACTTTTCCAGTAGTAATTGTATTACCGTTAATAGTGAATATACCATCTTGGCTAAACTGGAACTTCTGGTCACCGTTAAAGTCAAATGTAAACTTATCATTTGTTGCCTCAGTGTGGAAAAGCCCATAGTTGGTTGCACCGTTAAGAACAATCATAGGTTTATGTGCACCTGCCGCATAAGGAACTTGAATTCCATCAGAAGCGTATAACCTACCAGTAACATTTACACCGTCAGAAACAGTGCGAAGTTTTTCATTTGTATTATGGTGCAATATTACACCAGCATTCTCGTCCCAGTAAATAATCCAATCACCATTCTGGTCATCATAAATACCACCAGCGTTCCCATTCCCCATTAAGGAGAAAATAAACTCATTAGAAGTATTACCTATCTGAAGACCACCCCAGCTACTTGTGCTGCTATTTATATATAGAAGGTCTGAACGGTCTGTTGACTCACTTAATGTTACAGCTGCACCTATTGTTAAGCTTCCTGTGATTGTACCACCACTCTGTGGAAGTGCAGCGTTAGCAGTAGTTTCTACGTCTGTTATATAAGGGATAACCTCATCATTAATACGAGTGTCAATAGCACCAATATTGTTTGCTACAGTTGTGCTAAAGTTTGCATCATCTCCTAATGCAGCAGCAAGTTCATTAAGTGTATTCAGTGCTGCCGGTGCAGAATCTACAAGGTTAGATACGGCTGTGCTTACATAAGACTCAGTAGCGTATTTTGCTCCTGTAGATGTTATTAAGTCTCCCCAAACTCTAACTTGTCTGCCTGTACCGGCTACAGTTTGTACACCTACTATGTTTAGTCCAGTATCAAAAACACCAGCACCAATTTTACCATCATTTGAATCTGTTTGAGTAGGATGATAGAACTTAATCCATTTACTTTGAGCAGACGTTAAATTTCCACTAAATGAATCATCAGCATTGCTACGTAAATATTTACCATCCGTTTGTGTTGTTATGTCAAATGATGTTATATAACCTGCACCGTTTGTAAGTTGGTTATTGTTGGTTGGAATGTTACCATTTACAGTTGTAATAGCATCAAATACCTCAGTATCAATACGCTCATTTAAAGCAGTAGCAACTGCATCTGCTGATCCTAATGAATCGTATAATGTATCATGATTATGAGATGGTAGCGTTGTTAAATATCCTGCTGAAGCGTGGTTACCCCAACCATAGGCAGTATCCCAATTTGTTTTATTATAACCACTTGCTTGAATTTCACCTTGAACATATAACTTATTATCAAAGCCAATTCTCATTGCCTCACTCAAAGCACCACCACCGCTTTCATCAGTACCATCTCCTGTATAAACCACAAATGCTCCTGCTCCTTCTTTAGAGATTGCATTAGCATCAGCGTTTCTACCTACTTGCGCTCCTATTCTTACTTGTGGAGTAAAGTTAGCATTGGTATCCGTAAACATAAAGTCTACAAAAGACTGCTGCTGACTAATATCACCACCTACATTATTGTGTACTGTTAAGAAAGTTGTACCGCTTGTACCAGATGTATTTGTTTGTTTATATAAAGTACCACCGCTTTTAGGTAGTGCAGCATCAGCTGTGTCTTGAGCCGAAGTGATAGCATCAAACACTTCTGTGTCAATGCGCTCATTAATTTGTTGACCTACTGCATCAGCAGATCCAATAGCATCATATAATGTGTCGTGATTATGGTTAGGTAGTGAGGTTAGGTATCCAGCACTTGCGTGATTACCCCAACCATATGCTGTATTCCAATTAGAAATGCTAGTTGAAGTAAAATCATGACTTGACCAAACTTGTCCCCATCCAGACCAAGTACCATTTTCTTGACCACGAATATAAATTCTACCATTTTCTCTCCAGTCTTGAGCAAGTTGAGTTTGCCAAAGATTACTGTAAGACATTGTAAGCAATGCGTGGTCAACACCAGAAGGAGAATTTGTAGCTCCATCTTGCATATAGTTTACGCTCACACCATATGAATCCCCAACAGTATCTGGAGTTCCAGTTGCTCTACTGCTAAGTAAACTGTTGTTTATAAAATCTGGCTTAGATGTTAATGAAGCAAATGTATGAGTATGTGATAAATCAGCTTTTGCATCAACAAGGTTATCTACTTCTCCTTGAGTATAACCATCAAGTGTTCCAATATTTAAGTTACCTGTGTGGTAAACAGTATTAGTACCTACTTGTAGTGTAGCACCTGTACCAGAAAATCTCAAAATATTATCACTAGTATCATCTACAATAGCAAGTGTCATATCACCACTAGACCCTGACTTAAATACAATACCTTCTCCAGGGTCTGCAATTTCTAATTGGTTAACACCTGTAATATTAAAGTTTGTACCGCTAATACCATTAGCAAGAGTCAAACCATTAATACCCCCGCTTGCTGTAAGTGTGCCTGTCATTGTATCACCCGATACTGCTACAAAATCTGTAGCTGCAGATGCGGCAGCTGTACCTAAAGTAGGAAGACCGCTAAGTGATGAATAAGCTCCATCAAAACTAGAGGTACCTGCACCAATAAGAGTTCTAATCTCACCAGCAGTGATCCCCGTATTTAAACTAGGAGTAGACCCGTTTGACTTAATTGCAGGAACTTGCAACTCATCTTTAAATGCAATGTCTCTAAAGTCTGCATAGTTGTCAGCACTATTAAAGTCTTGCTGCCATAGTCTGATTTCCATATCAGACTTACTAAACATAAGCAAGTTATCTCTACCGCCTGAAGAATCTGTGTAAGATCTTAAGTGCAAGTAGTCTGCCCAAGGAGCTGAGTTGTCATTTTGGAATGATGTAAAACCAAAACTTAGCGTACCATTAGTGTCTCCACTTGGAGCTATAGTTCTATTATCATCTCTATATAAATTATTAGCATATGTAGATGTACCGCTTACATCAATAGTATAAACACCACTAAGTCTTTCTGATGGGAATGTTCCACTTACAATATCAGCAGCATCGTGAGTATGTACTTTTGCAGCTTTATCACCTAAAAAAGTATCTATTTCAGTTTCAGTGTAGTAACGTCCGTCATGTGTATGTGAATCATTTGCAACAGTAACGGCAAAACTAACATCACCCATGTTGTTAAAGGTACCTGTACCACTAGCATCACCCGTAAGAGTAATAGTCATATCATGGAACTTGCTTAGATAGTTTGAAGAAACATGAGTCTGTGTAGCCACTCTTTCAGAACCTTCAAAAACCTCTCCTTGTACTGTAAGTCTTGAACCTCCTGCCTCTGTAGGCATAAGCTTCATTACTTCATATAAAGCACCTCCAGAAGGACCGTGAGTCCATCTAAAGTATTCATTGTTATTATCGTTAGTGTGGAATTCTAATCTAGAATCTGTGTCACCGTCTGCTGTGTTATAGAACTTAATAGAAGCTCCATCAGTGTTACGTGACCATACAATACCTTCTGCGTTATCAGTAAAAGTAATATTACCCGTCATTGTTCCACCAGCTAGTGGAAGTTTAGATGCTATACTTGTACTAATACTTGTTGCAAAGTTAGGATCATCTCCTATTGCTGCTGCTAACTCATTAAGAGTATCTAATGTACCAGGAGCAGAATCAACTAAATTGCTAATTGCAGTAGTAATGTCACCAGCTGTTGCATAACTATTATCAGAAAGAAACTGTGTTACCCAAGGTCTAGTAGCAATTCTACTACCATTATCTGCATAAGATGCTCCTGTAATACGTAGTTCTCCTTCTACAGAACCGCTGCCTGTAGAAATAAACCCATGTTTAATTTTAAATTCGTTTGCCATTGTTTACTCTTTTTCCCTATCCAAAGAGATGGTTAGCATTATGTTATATTGTTCTTACTTGATACTTAATATAGAAGCTTGGATCAGGTGTTTCAAATGTCACACTTACAACACCATCGTTATTTACTGCATTTAAAATACAAGGAGTTGTATCACCAATATCCATTGTACTTACTTCATTAAACACCACCTGATCTGCATTAAATGCTAACTGCATTGTACCAGATCTCATATGCTCTTTAGTTTCATTGTAAATGGTAAAGTCTATAAAAGCACCTATGTGTACAGAAGATCCAAAAGAAGCTACTTCTTGAGGAACTGGATTACCTGTACCACTGCCTTTAGCAATTCTTACAGCAGTATCGTTACCTACCATAAGATACCCAGACGTCATGATATTACCATTAACATCTAATCTATGGTCAGGGGTAGAATTAGAAAGGCCTAAATTACCAGAGTCATCTAAAGTAAATACTTCAGTACCTTGAGCTAGTCCTGTAAACTCAACACCATCTGTACGCTTTTCAATAATAAAAGCATTCTGACCAGGTTGTCCTACACCACCTCTATCAGTAGCTCCTATTGCCCAATTAAGATCTCCACCAGAACCTAAATCATCATGAAAACCAAAACCACTAGTAATAGGTTGAACCCATTGTGGTTGAAGCATGTAACCTTCATCAGCATGATCTCCCCAGCCGTGTGCTGTATCCCAATTACTAATTTTAGTAGCTGTAATACCACTAGATACGTGAGCTGTAAATACAGGATCTGTTTCACTAAATGAAGTTAGGTAACCAGCGTCATTGGTAAGTTGAGATACATTTACAAGGTTACCTTGATGATATACCTCATAAGCTTCATCAGCTCTACCAATGTATACTTTTCCTTGTGTAAAGTCTGGACCACCTACACCACCTGTTCCTATACCTGATAATCCAGGATTAAAGAAAATGTTAGCAGAAGATTCAATAGCAACTGCATCCTGTGTACCACCAAAGCTCGTAGTACTAGAATCATTTTGAATACCTAATATAAGTGCAGCATTCTCACCTGATCCATTACCAAACGCATAGTTATTATTATCATCATACCACCATAAGTAACCGTAGTCTTGACCTGTTTCTGTATTTACATTTACAGTAGTACTGAATCCAATACCTGTATTACCACCTTCTGATCCAGGTCTTAAGCTAATAACACCTTTTAAAAATCCAGGAGTATCATCATATACATCATTAGTCAATCCAGTAAATGAATCAACTACATCTTTTCTAATATATCTACTGTCATGATTATGACCAGAAGAAGCATATCTACCATCTAGATCTACAGTAAGATCTCCTAGACCCTCACGCGTTGCAGTAAGTACACCGTCACTAGTATTAAATGATAATCCTGTTAAGTAGTTATTAGTAGTTGATATAGTTCCAGGTGCCCAGTTAGTACCATCCCATACAAGAGCTTCACCATTAGAAGGTGTACTTGTTACTGTATCAACATCTGAAAGTTCATTTATTCCACCTACTGAAGACTTAATCTGTTGTGTAGGATCAGAAGCATAAACAATAAAGCTAAACTCAGAAAAACTACTAGGAGTTCTGCTTTGTGAGTTATCGTAAAACTCTGCTCTAAAACCATTAACTGTTTTATTAGTAACTCCTACAAAGAAATCATCATATATTTCTGTATCTGTAATTACTATATAGTCAGTATTTGGTTGAGCAGTAGTAAAAGTAAAATCTAATGTAGCATTAGATGAGTTCCAATTTGACCAGCTAATTCCTATACCAGAACCATTACTAGTTGTGTTAACACTAGCAATTGCAAATGGTACAATAGCTGTTGCTGTTGCATTAGCTGTGTCATTAGTTGTTGATACAACCCATTCTTGATTTACAGAATCATATTTTAGGATTGCATTATTAGCTAAACCAGTAAGATCTACATCAGTTAAATCTGCTATAGATGATACGGCATTAAGAGAAGATAGATCTATACTACCAGCAAAACCACTGCCTACTGCAGTAAAGTCTAAACTGTTACCATTAAGTGCAACATCAGAAATATAATCAATACTTCCGGTTGCTGTAGAGTTGATAGTAACTACACCACCAGCACCATAGCTTACGCTAATATCAGTACCAGCAACAATATCTAAGTTACCACCAGATTGTACAGTAGTACGCTGTACACCGTTAGTCTTTAAGTTCCAACTACCATAATTATCATAGGTAGCAGAACTGTATGCTAAAGATCCAAGTAATGTAGGAGTTGCAACTCCATTTGCATTACCTACCCAAGCATATCCTTGTGGAATATTAGGTACATCATTAGATCTACCAACACCAGTAACAATACCACCACCATTGGTGTTATGTTGCTTGGTAATTACACCAAGGTTTTGAATTAAATCTGTTCCGGTTGGTTTAATGTCTGTCCAACCACCCCCTGGTGCTACATAAACTGTAGTACCTGAAGGATAAAGGGAGGTATCAATACCTCTAATTTCACCATAAGCTACAGCTCTACCTTCTGCTTCTTCTGCAATATCTTCATCTGCAACAAATAATGCAGGCATAAAAGCAGGATCAGAGGCATCTGCAGGAACAACATCAGAAACATTTCCTGAAGTCTGACCTATTACTGTAGCAAGTGGAGTTCCCTTTGGTATAAAAATACCTGAAACATTTCGTACAGTAGCATATACTGTTTCAATATCTGTAAGCTGTGCACTTAATGCTGAAAGATCTAAAGATCCTGTAAAAGCATTATTAATACCTGTAAAGCTTAGGGTAGAACCACTAAGAGATACATCTGAAATATAATCTACATCATTAGAAGATGTAATTCTAATCTCTGAATCAGAAACTCTAGATACAGCTGCTGCTCCAGTAGCAGAGATTGTCACATCTTCTGTAACCCCACCAGAGGAGAGTCTAATATTGGTAGTACCTGTTGGTACTCTTAAACTGTATATGGCATTAGTAGATACGTGAGTTGTAACCCATTCTGTAGTAGCTAAAGCTGTAGAGTTATCTTCTGCACTTGCTGTAATCCCGGTAGCAGCACCAAGTGAAGTGGTGCCGCTTACCGTTAGATTACAATCTACTAATACATCACTAAGAAACTTCTTCATCTTAAGATATTTGTATAGTAGTAAATTTAAGGATTAACCTTTAATTAGGCTACCTTCATAACCATTACCTGCAATGCACCTTCTTCAGGAGCAACACAGAAGTCTAGTTCTACGTGATCAGGATCTACTCTACGTACATCACATTCTACTGTAGCACCAGTTGCTAATTCCATTACCTGTACAATACAGAACAAAGAATTCAAACCGTGTCCAATAGGTACCGTTGTAGCACCACCTGGAACAACATCTGTGAAACGCAGCTTAGCAAGACCTGCAGGAGTTACTGCTCTTGCAGTATCAGCCATTGCGTTGGTCTCAGTGTTTGTAGCTAACTCAACAATACCTTTGTTAGATGCAGTAGCATCTTCACCCTCAAGAGTAATAGTTGATCCAGATCCACTTGCAGTAAGACCTTCACCAGCATTAATAGTAAGTTCTGAAGTTGAGGCAAGAGCTGTAGCAGAACCTTCATCATCAGAGTACTTAAAGGTCATACCGCCTGCAACAATAGAAGACGTGCTAACAGTTGTAACAAGACCGTTACCATCAATACCCATAATAGAAGATGCGTTATCTTCTGCAATAGTACCAATGCTCAAGCTACCAGAAATAACAGCAGCATCATCTGCTGTCAAAGCTCCTACGTGAAGAGCAACAGTGTCTACAATACCAACGTTAGCTGGATCCGTCACACCATCTTCATCACCTACATTAGCAAGGTAGAATTTACGCTCTTCTTCTTTCCATACAACAGATACGTTACCTTGTTCAGCACCGCGGATAACAACCCAACCAGCATCATTAACTGCATCAAGACCTCTATCCCATCCTGAGTTCAAGCTCAAGTAAGAATCACCAAGTTGTACAGTAGTAGATTCTACAGAAACATTTGTTTGAGATCCTACAACAGTAAGGTTACCGTTTACAGTCAAGTTACCACCTACTTCAGTACTGTAACCAAGAGTGATTTTTTCTGAACCGTTTGTAGTAGTAAGATCAAGAATGCTGTTAGCACCTTCTTTAATAGCAAACGCACTAGCAGTATTATCTAGTACACTAAGAGTACGTGCAGCAGTTGTTGAAAGATCGTGACTACCAATATTCTTAAGAGTACCATCTGCATCAAGACCTGTTAATACTCTGTATTCAAGAACACCAGCATCTGTAACAGTAACCAATTTAGACTCTGTAGTAGTCTCAAGCATTCCTTCCAAACGTGCAGGACCTGCTGCACCAGCATTACCTGTAACATCAAGAGCAAATTCACTTGATACAAGAGAACCTTTGTTTACTTTGATACCGGCATTACCAGCAGTACCATCAATCTGCAAGAAAGTAGAATCTGAAATACGGAATTGGAAGTCACCTACATTGTGTGCAAAACGGATTTCACCAAGAGGAGCAGAACCATCTTCAAACAAGATCTGGCTACTAGAACCATCTGCAAGTGCACCCAAGTGTAGAGTACCTGTGCTAGAACCTGCAGTACCTAAGTAAAGATCACTTTCAATAGTTAAACTACCTGTACCACCTGCATTAAATGTAAGATCATGAGCTCCTAGAGTTACAGTACGTGCAGAAGTCAAACTTCCGTTAGTATTGTAGAACGTCTCTAAGTACTCAGCATCTTTTATAACGTAAAGATTGTCTTCACCGTTAACGGCAATTGTAGCACCGTCAGTGTTAACATCAAGAGTAGTAGAAAAAGCTCCTCTAGTTACAGACAAACTACCGCTCATTGCAGCACCTGCTATAATCTCTACAGAGCTAATATCACCACCCATTGCTTGCCAGCTACTACCATTGTAGAAGTACATTTGAGCATCACTTGTGTCAAAGTACACCTGACCATCAGCAGGAGTTGATGGGGCAGTAGCCAGGTTGTGGATTGAAGCATTGATTAACTCACATTTTGAGAGGTCAATGCTGGTTAAAAACTTTTTAGCCATGACTAATTTTTATTTAATATATATATTAATTTAATAATGCCTTTCCGGAAAAGGCTGAACAAAAAACAATAGTTATCTGATTAAGAGAGTCTACAGTAACTGCTCCCTCTACCTCAGTGCCTGCAGAATCAATAACTGTTACTGAAGGTCTTTTATTTAAGTTGTGATTAATTACCCAAGTGTTAGAAGGTGTGTTTTGATTATGCTCATAACCACTTCTATATACTGCAGTAAGATTCTCACTGTTTCTTCTTTCAATAGTAAATGTAGTATCAGTACCCTGAGTAATGTTAATACCTACTACAGAATCATCATAAGCTGCATTCCATCTAAGAACATCACCAGGGTCTGCCTCAGCACGTACCCAATGGTCATACTGCCATACAAATAAAGCTGCAAGGTCTAAATCCCATACAGCTAAACCAGAATGCGTAGCACCTAAAGACATTGCCTGTCTCTGAGCAGTAGTCTTGTTTTGAATCCTAGCATCTAAGAGCTCATTCTTAGCAAGACTTATGTTACTATAAAATATCTTTTTATTCTGTGCCATCTTAACTCACGTATGCATATCCTGCTATAGCTTCACTAAAGGTGATCTCAATAGTATTAAGATCTATTACTCTAGTTACACCTTCTATTTCATTTCCATCCAGGTCTGTAATTAATTCGTTACCTGGTACAAACTCCATATTATGAACAATAGTCCATACAGTAGAAGGAGTTTCTTGGTAGTGAGTGTATTTATCTAACTCAGTGTTATCAATATTAATAATTGAGTTAAGGTTAATTCTTGTTACTGCACCACCAGCATTAATTTCTACAATATTCTGCTCTCCGTTAAAACCGGTATTGTAAGTCACTGTTGCATTTCTATTAGATGCTGATCCAGCAAATCTATAGTGTGAGTCATTAGTAACTGTACCAGCTTTCTGGTCAATATAAATTGGAAGATTAGCAAAGTATCTCAACTGAGTATCTGATAGATCTTCAGCACCTTTTAAAACTTTCCAGTCACAGAGCATTTTCTCTGCTTCTAGCTGCTCCATAGATTTACCTTTACCACAAGGTGCAATACCATAGCGTTCTTCTAGGAACACTTTGTATACCGCATCTGAGTAGTTCTTTTGTAGTTTAACAGAACTATCGGTAAAACTTATTACTTTGCTTCTGCTTGCCATTTTATTTATTCTTAAGAATGCGCTGCTGATATGATGACATACAGTTAGAGCATACTTGTTTTCCATCTGATGCAGTTCTCTTCTGACAACTGCAGCTTAGTTTTGATTTACAGTTAGGGCAAATAGCCATTTTGGTTTCTATTTTTAAGTTAAACACAAAGATTCTTTAGTCTTTTAAGGGCATAAACAAATAGTTCATATCCCTCTTTAGGTTCATGACAGTATTCTACTTTTGCTTTAGCTGCGTCAAACATTGATTTAATTAGTCTCATTTCACCTAGCAACTCTAGTTGAGTATCTGTAGGATCATAACCACCTAAATCAATCTCTCCTAGCTTCTCATAGTACATGTTAAGTGCCTGTGTCATTCTCAAATGATTGTATTCTACGTATACATACTCATTAGGAGAAACACTATAACGGATCACATAGATACCATCACCTAAATCTGCAGAAGTTGTATCACAGCCTGACGTTTGTACACCTAATGTACAAGCATTAAGAACATAGTTGAAGCCAGCTATAGCCTCAACATCTCTAGTCTCATTGAAACCAGGAGACAAGATCTGCAAAGTTGGGCACTCTACTGCCAGGTCCTTGCTGTAAGAACTTGTATCAATAACTCTAAATAGTTTAGCATTTGCCGTTTCCGGAATCTCTAAACTTAATTCATGTTTTGAGGCCATAATTATTAGATTAATTAACCACTGGGGCTCATATTTAATTTACTAAAAAATAAGTTTATATCAAAGAAAAAGGGAACAGAGTATAAACCCCATTCCCTTTTTATTAAGAATTCTAACTATTTGTTAGTAAGCCTCTACTACTAGATCTGCTGCAGTTGCCAAAGCAGCCCAGTAAGTATCCATATCAGCAGCTTGAGCACCACCTGCAGGAGCGTAAACAGTCAACAAGTATTGATCACTGTTGTGCATACCTGAAGGGTTGTAAGAACGTGGAATGCTATGAAGCAAGTTGTACTCCTTGTAAGAAGCAGTTCTATCTACCTCAAAAGCAATAGAATCAGTAATCTCACGAATACGTGGATCATTGTTGTAAGGCTCTTGCATGTAACGGTTAGAAAGAATAAACTCACGGATAACAGACTCACCAAATCCTGAACCCTGTACACCTGGATTTAATATAGCATCTTCAAAGTCATTAACACAAATGTCACCTGACTCATTCAACTCAGACAATAGAATTTGTACTGGCTCTTTTTCAAAGTAATCTTTAGGATCAAAAGAACAGTCACCAAACTGAGTGTCTACATAAGCACCTCTAATAGCTAGTCTACATACATTACCATTGCTATTAGCAACAGTGATTGGTGTCCAAACACCAGGAGCAGTTTCTTCTTCAACAGAAACATCAAGGAATGGGCTTACCAATGGATCACCGGCAATAGATGCAGCCAAACCTAGCATTACTTTAGAAGCATCTACTGGAGTTTGAGCATCATCACAATCAGTCAAGTAATCAGCAACAAAGTAAGAGTTACGTCCCAAGAAACGTAGAGCAGGAGAACCTTTAACATCTACGCGCAAGAAGATAGTCTTACCTGCAGGAAAAGTACCAGCAGCTGAAGCAATAATAGCAGTTGAGTTAGTAGCAGCTGCTGCATCTTTAGTCCAAATCTTAGAAATAAACTTAGGGTTAATTCCTTTAGATTTAACAGACTCTTGGTAACCACCGTGGTGAGGACCAATTTTGTCTACACTGTGCAAGCTACCTTGAGCCAAAATGTAAAGACCATTAGTAGCAATTGCACCAGGTGCAACTGAAGTAAAGGTTTTGTCTAGAACTGATACTTGACCAGTAGCTAGAGCATCAGAAGTTACACCACCCTGTACGTCTACGTCACGGGCAATGAAAACTTTTCTGTAAGCATGGGGAAAATAAGCCATGATTTCAAAATTTAAATTAACAAAAAAAGATTATGTGTAAAGCAACGTGCCTTACACTATAATATACAAAAATTATTACGTATTACGTTGTCCTGCAGCAATTTCTCTTTGGTAATTTGTTACATCCATAATATCACCAGCAATAATTGCTACGGCCTCATCAATAAGGATTTCCACAATGTCATCCTTAAATTCACAGGGCACGTCTCCATTTGAGATACTGCCAGTATAAGGATCTTTACATCCGGCAATCTCAATATTTCTAGGAGATCTGTAGTAAGTAAGTGTAGGTTTGAAGATTGTAAAATCAGAATTACTATAGATTCTGAGTCTTCCACCTGAAAGAGTACAAACAGTTTCTCCCCAGTCATAATCAGGTCTTTTTAAAGGATCTCTTAAGATAATGTCTATGTTAGCTTCTTCTACCAAATAAGTAGTCATATCCCTAGGAGGGCAGCACTCAGTTTTAGCTAAAGTGCTGACCCTCTTAAAAGAGAGATAATTATTGGGAAGAGAATTACTTACATAAACGTTATCAGATTCTATACCCTGTAAAGATGTAGTTTCCAATAACTCTTGAAGATCATCAATGAGCATTTTACTTTGCTCATCGCCTTCTTTAAAGACATTGTTCCCATGAAGCTGACGTCTACACCACTCAATCTGAGCCTTGTTAAACGCTTCAACTATTTGCCAGCACTCTATATTATCATAGTCGTTACTAGCTAACTTGTTTAGCCTTTGCTTAAACTTAATTTGCAGTGTAGTGTTGTTCATAGGACTTAGCTACCACAAGCTTCACAATCTTCAGGATTTTCCAGATTACAAGTTGGCTGAGGGGCCTTCTCTAGCTCATTAACAAAATCAGCAAAGCTGTCATCCATCTGAAAGTCTTTATCTTCACTCATGGTTATATATATTTAGGAGTTCCACATTCCTTCTACATTGCTCATCAGCTTCATCATAACCTCTTCATTTAGAGGATTTTGCAAGAATCCTACTACATCTGAAGGTGTACGTCCTAGAGCTGTTCCGCTGTCTAGATCATAAATCATACCATCTGATTTAGTAGTAATCATTCTATATTGTGTGGCATCCTTTACAATTGCTTTAAGCTTCAACACTTCCATGCTGAGTCTTGCTGCATCTAAGAATACCTGAGCAGTTTTCTTTTTATCTCTATCAACTCCTAGACCATTGATGTAGTTATCCATGTTCTCGTAGATGATATCATTAGGCGTGTTCTTAGTGTATTGTGTGCTATTAGCATCAACAACCTTAGCAACCAAGAACATCTTGTTAGCTTGCTTGTCATACATCTTCTGAAGTTCTGCCAATGCTTTATTGCGCAGCTTAGAAATTTCTGTACGGTTAGCAGCCGTAGTCTCCAACTTGTCAAGGAAGAATTTAGGAGGGGTTGGTTTGCTCCTAGCAGCTTCCAAACTTTTTGTTACAATTGAGAACCCTCCGGCTTCAATTGCATATAACTTAATTAAGTCATAAGGGTCCTTTACAGGATCCAAAAATACTGGGTCATTACCACACTTAAGAGTAATCTTACTCCAGAACTCATCATTATCTGGTCTTAAAAGCTTAACCTCTTTCCAGAAGTCTTTACTTTCAGGATCAATAACATTAGCAGCTAAGTCTTGCTCTAGTGATGCAACCACATCACGGATCTCACGGATCTTAGCAGCTCTTTCATCTGCAGGAAGCATTTTAACTTCTGGCGCAAATTCATTAAGTCCAGTTACATATCTCTTGATCCCGTTAATCTCTAAACAAGCAAGTTGCTCTTCATGGTATACACCATCCATTAGAGACATCTGATAGTTCTCAAGACCCATGTTACTGATACTTGGGTCAAAGTAAGGCTTGATACTAATCTTGCCTGACTTTCCAATTTGGTATTTCTCTACAATAGTCACACTCATTTTTTTTGGTTTTAAGTTAGTGTAATCTTGATGCTTGCCAGGGTTACCAGTCCTGATAAAGTAAGGTGTACAGCAAGCAAATTAAAGAAGATTGGGAGAGGTTTTACCCTCTCCCTTCTACTATTCTTCTTAGAATGATCCTCCTGTTACAGGGTTTCTCATTACAATCTTCAATACCTTAGTAGCATCTTTAACCCAGATAGCTGGCATTGTTTGTGTCATGAATACACGGTATCCGTTGAAGTTACCAGAAGACTGGAATCCTTGTGTACGTCCCATGTAATCCATAGTACCATTTTGGTAGAACCACTTCAATTGGTTATCCCAAGACAATTTCAACAAGTAGATGTTGTCATTACCGTTTTCAGTAACATCAAATACTACAAAGCTGTAAGAGCTTAGTGGGTGACCATCTACTAGAGGGTTCTCAATATCATTAGTATGTAGGTTATCAAACGCTGGGTTCAATACAAACTTAACGTTAGCCAAGAAAGGAATAACGTAAGAAGTGTATGCAAAACCAAAGTTCAAGTCCATGTTAGTACCAGATACTGCACCAATGTCAGTAGCACGTACCAAAAGACCAGAAGCATTAGCTTCAGCTTTGATAGCTTCATTAACAAGCTTCATACCGCCCAAACCAGTTTGTACAATGATTTGACGTTGTGGGTCTGGTCCAGCCAACTCTACGCGGCCTTGGTAGAAGTTCATCAATTCTGCTTTGAACATATCTAGTGAGAAGCCAGACTTGTTGTATACTCTCTTGAAAGAGTTATCCAACTGCTTCCACAAACCTACAGAAAGACGTACATCATCTGGTCCGTCCTGACGTACACGGCCACCATGACCCCACATCAAGTAAGTTTCAATATCCTTAGCAATCTTAGACAAGTGTGCTGCTTCCAAGTTAGTAACAAAAGTACGGCTCAATGTACCGTTCTCCATGCTACGCTTAACTGCATCTTTACCCATCTTAGATACCATGTCTTCCAAGCTAGTAATAGATGGATCCATGCTGTTATCCAAGTTTCTCCAGATCTCAGTTACAGGAACTGTACCGTCTGCACGCATACCACCTTTCATCATCATGTCAGCACGTGAAGAAATAGAGTAGTGTACGTGTGCTTCTGCACCACCTACGTAGTTGTAGAATTCACGGTAACCAGTAGAAACATCACCCATGTCAGAGAAACGCTCACCGTACTCACCACGTGCAGAACCTTTACGGAAGATCTTAGTACCAGAAGCCAAGTACTTGTTATCCAAGAACTTCAAGCTATCATTGTTTACCAACTGTACAGTGTAGATGAATCCGTCACCAGCAGGAAGAATATCTTCTGCAGTGATGTACAATTCAGCACCGTTGTACTTGTCATAAGTAATGATGTCACCATGTCCAAAAGCACGCTTGTTAAGCTTGATTTTGAAAGTAGTACCATCAATACCTTTACGCTCATTACCAGCTTCAATGTCTTCAATGATGTAAGGAAGATCCTGAGCTACAGGAACTTGCCATTTATACTCACCACGAGCATTGTCTACAGTGATGGTATTTTTACCACCAAAAGATGCCATCTGGTATAGTGGCATTTCAACCTTTTGAGCCATAGCCCAAAGGTCTACAGGACCCATATCAGTTGGTTCTGCACTACCTAGCATGTTTGCCAAGTGGTAAGAATCAACATGAGATGACGCCTTGTAAGAAGTATCTCTCAAAAAGATACCATTGTTCAAAACAGGAGTTGCCATGTTTATCTAAATTTAGGATTAGTAATTATTGTTTAAAACCTTTTAAATATGTTATTTGGTCTAGGTAGTCCTCTAGACTTCTTAACTTCTTTTTCTTCTAATACAGTTGATGACTGACGTTTACTTTGTTCTGTCTTCAACTGGCGTACAGTCTTCTCTACAGTTTCTGCCTTAGCTCCTTCTTTAATCTTACTATGGTAACCATCTCTATCAGATAGCAACCAAAGAGCTTCAGCAATCAACTCATGATTAGGCTCTACATACTGGTACTTCTCTAGCAAGTGACCTAGCATATTTGTTTGTCTACCAGATACTGATTGGTAATTAGGTTCTACCAAACCCTGGTACAAAGTTGCTTGAGTCTTTTTGTCTAGCTTGATACCACCAAGCTCTCCTGCTTTTAAAGTCTCATATACATTTTCCATATAAGCATTAGCAGCTTCAGCCTGTTGTTGCTTACGTGCTTCTTGTTCTGCCACCTGTTGTTGTACAATCTGCTCTTGCATTCTGTCCAACTTTGGTTTGAACTTATTAGCAAGCTGCTCTAGTCTACCAATGTCTTTATATGAATCAATCTCTTCTTGAATCTCTTCAGCATCACCAAATCCTGTTGCAGACAAGTATTGTCTTACAATCATTTCTTGGCCTTGCTCTGATGAAGGATCTAATTCTCTAGTAGCTTCTACTTGAGAAAGAGCTCTAAATAAACTCTTAAGATCTCTACCACCATCCGCTACATATTTAGCAGCATACTGAAGCTCTTCAGGAAGAGACTGGAAAAATTCTTGAGGCGTTTGTTCTCTAATTTTTCTTTCTCTTTCTTCAATGTTGGCTTGAATCAACTCCTGGAAATCTTTAGCAGTGTACTCTTCAATAGGCTTATCATCATCAAATGGGATTAACATCTCATCTGTAATAAGCTTACTGAAGACATCTGCTACACCGTCAATTTTCTTACGGCCTCTTTTCTTAGGAGCTTCATCTTCACTTTCTTCGTCTTCTTCTACTGCTCCTTCTACTTCTGTAACCAAGTCTTCAAAAGACGTTTTATCAGCATCTTCTGATCCTTGTTCAGTACTGTCTGTAGAATCAGCAGCTGGTGTATCAGCTTCTTCTTCATCATCAAGAAAAGACATATCTGTCTTCTTATTTGAAAGAACGTTTGCAGTTTTATCTGCTTCTTCATCTGCAGGAAGAGTCACTGACTCAGCTCCTGGCATTCCAAAGATCTCATCTAGATTAATATCTACCTGAGATACATTGGTAGATTCCTCTACCTTGTTAGTTTTTTCTTCACTCATTTTAAGTTGGTTTTTCTCTCACTATTAATATACAAATCTCTGAGGAATAAACCTCAGAGATTTGCTTTTACATTATCTTTTACATGTGTTTTTTGGAAGTATATAGCTAAGTACTATTTCTCTTTCTTATTAGATTTCTTTGCTTGAGGAACATCATACTTGTTTTTGTTCTCTCTAGCAATCTCTAACTGAGTATTAGCAATACGCTCTTTACTCTGAATTTCTTCACGTTTAAGAGCCATAGTCTGCTGCTGGTTAACCTGTTTATTGCTTTCCTGCTCACGCTTCAGAGACATTTGAGCTCTATACTTTTCAGTCTCTCTAATGTCTTTAAGTGAATCTTGGAAATCAGAAACTTTATTCTGGTTAATATCCTGCATAGCACCATATCCCGAAGCTTTGATTTCAGCCTGAATAATTCTATTCTGACGGTCTTTATCATTTTCTTCAGCTTCAAATCTTCTAGCCATCTCTTTTTCTTGAGCTTCCATTTGAAGTCTTTGCTGCTCCATTTCCATTGCTTGTTGCTGTTGAGCTTGGCGTTCACGCATTTGTTTTTGTTCAGCATCCTTCATGATACTAGTAACCTCACCAATACTATCAGACTTGATAATATTACCAAGATCATAAATACTAGCACCAGTAGTGTTATTAGTAAGAGCCATCTGCTTAAGTTGCTCAAGGATTCTTCTGTGATTTGCTTTAGTAGTACAGAAGATATTAAAGTCTCTTAGCAAAAGTGTTGTACCATTGATACTAAAGTTTACTTTCTCTCCTTCACTAGTAATATATTGCAACCTTACAGAAGGGTTGTTACTATGGTAGTACTGAGCTAGATCTGTACGCATCTGATGGACTCTTGGCATTAAATGATCTGAGTGCTGAATAAAGTATGTTTCAGTTTGTGCGTAAGACATCTCTAGCGAAGCCTGTACACCAGTAGCAGTTTGTTGTTCCATGGCCCCACCTAAACGCTGAGCATTAACACCAATAGCTTCAAACGCTTGGTTCTTAAAGTAGTTAGCCAACTGTGTTCTAGACATCAAACGCTGAGTCTGCTCTAGATTCAATACTTGGTAGTGTTGGAAGTTAAGAGCATTCTCTGTATTTGTAATAGACGTGTCAAGAGGAAGCATTTGGAAATCCTTCATTGCTACGTATGCTTTAGCCAAGTTATTTTTACCCCAGTCTTCTCCTAATGAGTGACGTGGAATAGCATTCTGGTCTAGCATGATTACAGTACCTAATTCATCTACAAGGATATCTGCAATCTGGTTATTTACAATATTGTATCCAATCTGATAAGGCTTCATCATATCTACTAGAGATACTGACTTGGTGTTTCTATCAGAGAATACAGCACCCTCTACAGGAAGCTTACACCCATATAGAGTACTATCACCTTTAAACTGGAACTTAAGTCTACCTGGTTCTGGCTTATCAATACCCAAGTATATAGGACTCACTCCATCTGGACTAGTCATTCCCCAGTAAGTTGGATGATTAGGCCCAATCTTGATACCACCCCATACTTCATTAATCCAAACCCAATCAATATGATCACCAAAGATTACATTTTCTTTAGTCTTTTGCCTTGAGGAATTTGTATTGTATAAAGGTTTATCTAATACAGTATAACTATCTGTAACAATATCTTGAATTACTGTACCATCTTCTAATACTTTAGTAAGATGTCCAACACGTCTCTGAGTCTTCCAATAAACTGTAGATACTCTAAGCATGAAGGTTTTACCAAAGTCAAACAAATCTTCTGACTCTCCTAAAATCCAGTCTACAATATCACCACCGCCACTAAAACCTAAGTCATAGTTAGCCACAAACTGACGATAACCTAAAGATCCATTCTCAATACTATTCCATTCATGTGATCTAGTACCATCATAGAAAGATCCATCATTAGGTGTACCAGGAATTGCATAACCAGCTGCTCTAGAAGGATAAACATTCTCAAGCTCTTTAATCTGATCTTCAGTCATCAAGTAACCATACTTATCAATGACATCAGCAACACTCATCATATCTGACTTACCTACCCAGTTAGCCTGAGAAATGTAACGTACATCAGGTGACTTATGATAGAATGTAAGAACAGGATTCCACAATTCAATATCATAATCATCCTCTCCCATACGGAAGTGCCAGAACTCTCTATCAGTAATAAGCATGTCACGGAAAGCCCTTTCCTCTAGCTCATACATCTTAAAGCGTTCCTCATCTACTTTCATCTGATGATCTGCCCATTCTTCTACAAGTGATCTATAGTCCTTACGGAAGAAGTCTTCAATCTGAGGAAGAGTCATCAAAGACTCTTTAGAAAGCATCTGCTGTATCTCAGGATTCTGCATATCTGCACCCTGAGAAGCAAGCTTAGTAATTATATCAGACGCGGCGTTTGATAAAATCGTCTCTTCAATCATTGCTCTTTTCTGCTCTAACATCTCATTGTAAGACATGTCATCTACAGCACGGAAGGTAACCTTTGCATACTTAGATGCAAACTCTCCCATAAGAACATTGATTACGTTAGGAATGATGGGATAAAATTTAATCTCAAGTGCAGATACATCTTCTTGAGTAAGCTGATCTACTAGATCTGCATATAGGTTGTCTTCTTCTACAATGTAGTCAGTCTTGTCAATAATACCTTTGGCAAGCTTGTAGTTCTTCAGCAAACGTCTAGCATTTCTTTTAAGTTGCTTCTGACCTTGTACTTCAATCCAATCTATATTCCAGGCAGCCCACTCTTGATCCTTCTTCTTTTCAGGAAGAAACTGAGTTGGCTGTTCCAAGGTTCCCATCTTATTCTTTTCAACCTTGGCACCAGCCTTAGCCTGCATTGCATTTATAACTTTAGGCATGTTACTTTAAATTTTTAAAAGCTGAACGCTTTCCTTTACCTCCCATAATACCTTTGTTGCCCCCTCCAATATGTCTAAAGGGACTCATATTTAATTTAGTCATTTTCTGCGTATTATCCAATTTTACAGATGACTCATTATCAATTCGTTTCTGATATCCTCTATTTGCTTGTTGCACTTTGGCAAAACTTATAAGAGCTGCAAAAGATACCAGTCTATCCACGTTTACACCAGGCTGGTATGCTTGCATTTCTTTCATAAGCATAATATCAGGAATGCGTTCAATACCAAATATACGTTTAGTAATGGTGCCGTCAGCATCAGTCTCTATATCTATCTCCTCTTTAAGGAACTCAATAGCATAGTTTATTAAGTGATTCTTAAACATTGTACCAGTATTCTTCCACCCATACTCTGCGTACACACTTCTATTACTCCCTATATCTTTCAGGAATAGGACTTGATCCTTGGGAACCAGCCACTTCTGTTTGCGTTTAGCAATCATATACTGGATAAATAGTGACACGTTATTTTCCACAAGAGTCCAAGCTCTGTAATATTCTATAATCTTTTCTAGCTGCTCATGAGTCTTATTGATATCATCATATCTACCACACCAGGCAGCTACAATTTTATCACCCTCTACAAAGCTCTGAGGACCTTCGTCAGTGATCTTTGTTACCTCAATAGGGTTCTTATATACATAGATGCTACAAAGTGACTCAGACGTTGTTGTTTTACCTTCTCCTACGGGGTCAATACTAGCATAGTACATACCAAACTCAGGATTATCTACTGGACGCTCATAAACACAAAGTACTCCAGTCTTATCTTCTTGACGCTTATCTACAGGAAAAGTATTGATTGGTTGCTTTCTGCTACGGCTAGCTTTAATACCAGTGCCGGCTTCATCCCAATCTAACTCAAGATGTTCTACAGGATAGTTTTTATCCTCAATTCTTTTGGTTTGTGATGAGATAAGGTTTTGAGGGAAGAGTGACTCTTTACGATAAGCAAAAGCCTCAGCAATGTTTGTTGGTTTCTGAGATATTCTCAGCTGATACTGCTCAGGGCTTAATTCTCTTTTCCATGTAGCCCTCTCTTCCTGAATAGCTAGCAATGCTTCCTCTATCATTGAGTTTCCCCAATCATCTATAAGAGGTGGCATAGACCACTGTTCAGGAATGAAGAGTCCCACTTCTCCTCTACTCCCCTTATCATCTAGCAGGTTGGTTTCTACTGCATAGATATCGTTGGCTTTAGGATTTAGGATCATGTCCTTTAACGGTTCACATTGTTCCAAATCCCCTACAGATCCTGCTGCAATAAACATACCTGTAGTAATCTGACCTGACGCCATGGCAGGTCTTAAGTATTCATAGGTCTGATCCATCTTAGGAGCAATACCTGCTTCCTCATGAAAGAAATAAGTTACAGGACCCCCTACTCCTTTGGTGGCATTCTTTTCAAAAGACATCCCCTGTATCTTAGACATAAGCCCTTTATTCTGCTTACGCCCATTGATAGTAACCTCAATTTTTTGCTCCCATAAAAGAGTTTTGTCAGGATTTGCTGGTCTGTACCAGGCGGTGTGTTCATTAAGAAAGTTCTTGTACTCGTCCAGGAATTTCCATGTACCCTCATCATTAACATAGGATTTAAGTGATGCACCCATCTTTAGTACAGCACCTTCTTCAAACCAATAAGTATTTAGAAGTTTGGCGGCATGAAAGTATGATGATGCAATCTGACGTTTTTTCAGAATGGCTACGTGTTTGTATTCGGCTTCAGCCAACCATTCATATAATGCCATATGATACTGAGCATCCCTAACCTTAGCAAAGCCGTATTTCTTTTCTTCCTTGTCGTAGATGGGAAGAAAATTTAACCACATGTAGTAGTCACGAGTAAGATACCAGGTGTCTTTCTCTCCCTGGATAATTACCCCATTGCGGCACTTTTGTTTTTGATCATCCCAGTACTCAACAAATTCTTTTGACATGTATGGAGCTGTACAATAAACCCCGTATTTATTGAATTTAGTAGCTTCGGCAGTAAATATTTCAGTCTCCTCAGTGAAGTTATACTCACCAGGCTCTTTAAAAAGTTCTTGGATAAACTTGACAAGTTCATTTTTTTCTTTGAACTTTGCCTCTGTCCAGACTTGCTCCTTACAGTTATAACATGAGATACTGATATCACTCATTACATTTGATCATAAGATAAGTTTTGACCTCCTCTAACAGAAGACTTCTGCTCTTCCTGTAGATCTGAATAAGCTCCTTTAAATGAATTTCGTATTTGTTCAAATTTAGCAGCTGCATTAACTATCTGATTAATGTTACCATCTCTACCATGTTCTATTGGTGTTCTCATCATATAGTCTGCCAAACGGTCCAACATACTAGCAATACCCTTATAAGCTCTATAAGTAGGAGTCTCGTATAACAGAGTACAATTCTTTAAAGCTTCTTGAATCATCTCTTCATCTGTATCAAAGTCAGAGAAATCTTTACCAGTACGTAACTCCCTGAGTATCAGGTCTTCTTTATCTCTATCGGGAATATTGAAGAAAGGATTCATATCTGGATTAGGGCAAGTCATGTAGAACAAGTAGGCATAGATGTCTAAATGTTCTTCAGGATACTCCTCTCTAATCACTTTTAGGAAGTTCAATGTATAACTATGTTCACTAGGAATTACAGTTCCGTTCTGAATATCAAATAATTTTACCAGCATTACTTATTTTGTTTGTGCCACTTGAGCATGTTAACCACCTCTTCTCTTAAATAAGGTAGCTCATAATATTTGATATCCTCAATAACATAGTCTCCTTGTGCATTTTTGCTATTAATTGGGTATCCGTTTTCATCTTCACCATCCTTTTCAAACTTCACGTGCTGTATTACCAGGTTTCCAGGCTTTAGTCTACGGTTGTGTTTGAGGATAATGTACATGTAAAGTGATAACTGTAAATTATAATGGTTTAAATTACAGTCATCCAGGTGATCTACAGGGGGTAACATCTTTTGAGATACACCTTCCCAGTTTACATAGGACTTTTCTTTAATCTCCTTATTGGTTTTATAGTCGGTGATGTGTACATAACCGTCAACAACCTCTACAAGATCTGACTGACCAGATATACCTGCAGACTTAAGGTAGACTAAATGCTCTGGATACAACCCATCTGAGAGCTTTTGAGGGGGTGCTAGCTTCTTTTCTCCCTCTGTGATAGGTCTAACTATAGGAACTTCCTTTCCGTAACGCTCAATAGTGTTAAATTCAAGCAAGTCAGCTTCTCTTTGATCATGATACCAGTTACCAAGGTCCATTGCTCTAGAAGCCTCACCATCCCAAATAGCCTTAATCTCATCAGGAGTCTTACCATACCACTTGGATTTTTTACTCTTAGAAACTCTTTCAGCTACTCCATCCCTATCAAAGGGCTTTTTAAACTTAGATATAAAAGATGTAGTACTGGTCCAGAGAATATCTTCTCCATCAATACTTACATACTTGTGGTTATTTGCTGTAAATGCTACAGACATAGTTTACCATTTTCCTTCTGGACAAGAACTTTCAACGCTTCTTGTCTTCAACTTTAAAGAACATCCACAACTCCCGCAGCAAGGTTGCGTTCCAGGAGCAAAACATTTAGATCCCTTTAAATCTAATAATGGACACTCATTACAAATATCCATTCTAGTTGTGGCTAACGCTTCAATCTCTGAGTCATTAGCCATGTAGTTCTTTACTGCATCAAGAATAAGAAACCGGTTACCCCAAGCTTCTTTAATCTTTTGTACCCGTTCCTGTACGGAATTCAGTACGTTTCTTATCCAGCTCATTAAACTTATTTTTTATTTTGTATAGTTTTTCTAAATCCTCCTTGTTTTTTCTGTATGAATCATACTTAGTAAACTCATGAGGGTTTAGTTTCTTTATCAGCTCTTCCTTTTCTTCAATCATCTTATCCATCCTATGCTTGCGAATCTTAAAGGTTCCCAGCTTTGGGATAAACATTGTAGTATCCTCTAGGCTAGACATAGCTTTTCTAACACGACTATAGAAAAAGTTTACCGCATCTGACATGAGATCTTCATCCCAGTCATTATGCTTCTGTATCTTCTTCAGTATTTCTCTGTACTTCTTTGGCTTCAACAGAAACAAATTTAAAATCAAGCAATACAGTACCGTTTACTTGAACGTTCAATATATCATTTAGCTTAATAGTCTTACGGTTCTTACCGTTTTTTACCAAAAGATTCTTCTTCTCTGCTTTAGTAATGGCATTACGTGCAGATTGTGGAGACTTAAATATATTTTTCTCCGCAACCTTAGAGCAAAAAGAAGTAAGCTCATCTTCACCCAGAAGACCAAGCTCAGTAAGACAGTTAAGATCAGACTCACTTACCTGCACACCATTCAGAAAACAGTATGTAAGGATCTGATACTTGACAACCTCACGCTTATCAAGCTTAACTCTCTTATCTACTTTATTCACCAGCATCGTCCTCACCTTCTTGTGGGTTAGTCATTTGTAAAACAAAGGCGTCTGCTTGCAATCTTTCTGCTCTAGCCTTAGATATATCTCTTAGTAGCTCCTCATATTCTAGCTGAGTTTGCAACCACTTTACTTCTTTAGTGTAAAACTCATGAAGCTTCTCTTTGCGCTCCTGGTATTCCTGTGGAGACAAGTCTTTTTTATCTTCAGACATTGTTGTTAGTTTTAAAGTTTACATTACTAATATACAAAATAAGTTTAAATATTTAAAATTTATGATTATCTTAGTAATATGAGTGAAACCATATTTATACAAGATCAAAGTGGGGTATATCCAGAGTGGTATATGAATACCACAGCTTCAATCAATTTAACTCTTAACTACTATTACGTCAGTGAAGTACCTACTTACGATTTTTCTAACTATCCTCTGGCTGGGTAGCACTGCACAGGAGTGTAGCCCATATCATCCAATAAATGATTTCTTACTATCTGATAAGAAGTCTGGGGCAATTGGATATGTATCTTGTTTTCATGCACAAGGCGTTGTAGCAGAGGTTGGATACGATAATCTGTTTGTTGGTATCTTAGCAATGGGTGAGGGACATCATGGAGCTGCATACACATTTGCACAGTATGAATTTGTAATTCGCAAATTAAGAATTTATGGTGGTCCTGTATACAGATTAAACCATGATCCAACCCTTCTTATTGGTAGAGCAGGAGCTGACTATCAGATAATCAAGCACTTATACGGAACTTTTAGTATATTGCAAGTAAATCCAAACTTGAACTATGTCCATGTAGGACTTAAACTAGTGATATGACTCTAGACAAACTACAACAAGAACGTGAATGGCTGCAGCATAGACTGTATGATATTCAAAGATCCAGTGGTTTAGAAGCTCTTAAAGAGGCCCTGGAGATAAAACAACATCTAGAAGAGATCAATACACAAATCAATGAACTTAATCACCACACATCCCGTTAAAAAAAGTGATCTAGGTTTTCATGCCAATCTCTTCGGGGGCAAACTTTTAGCCTGGCTGGATGCAGCGGGGGCAGCGTATGCCATGGAGGTCTGTGACACTCCACGTATGGTGACTGTAATGATTGATAAATGCCTATTTAAAAAGCCAGCCAAAGAAGGTCAGCTGATCAAGATCTATGGTAAAGTAGTACACATTGGTAACACCTCTATTACTTTCTATCTTGAAGCTAGAGCACACAACGTATACTCTGGTCAGCAGTCTGTTATCCTATCAACTAATATAAGATTTGTAAGAATTGATGAGAATGGTGATAGCATACCCATCTCAGATAGAGTAAAAGCAAAATACAATGAAAGCAAAAGAACAGAGTAATGATCTTAAGTGGCATATGAGACAATGGCAAGAAGCCCGTTATAGTATTAACACTGACATGAAACGCATGATGTATCATGCTAAAGAAATTAAACGTTTACAAGATGAAAAACTGGATTCTAGAGATAACAACTCTTAAAACCTGGGGACACTTCTCCATACTTCCCACTATACTTATAGGATATACTCTAGATCTAAATGGTTTCTACTCCTTAGAAATCGGATGGGGCAGATGGTTCATATCTTTAAACTTAATTCCTAAAAACTATTAACATGACAGAACACGAAATCCATAAACTCCTAGAAATTCAATATCTCAAAGGACGTATTGACGAACTACATAAAGCTATACCTACAGTAAGCAACCTAGAACGTAAACGTAAACTAGACGTACGCCTAGATAAATACTATAACAAACTTAAATCTACAGATGAAGTTGCATACCACCTCTTCCAAGTAGAAACTGCTAACCGTATGCACTCCAAACGTAAAGGCATTGAAGATATCAAAGACCTATTACAAGAAGCATATGAACATGTTGAAGATCCTGTAGTAAAAGTTAGAATATCTGAACAACTTAACAGATACACCAAATGAAAATCCTACTAGTAATAGTACTGGGAGTAATATGCGTAAAGCTTATACCCTATATCATGGATAAAATTATGGAGTACCTAAACTAAAACTCCCCGGTACACAGCAATTTTATAATCATTCCCCTCCTCATACCAAAATTTAATGTGTTTTGCATGGAGGCAGAGTCCCTAGAAACAAAGTCCCGGCAAAAAAAAAGTTAGGGGGACCCCCCATAGTCTAACAGTTTCTTTAGAAAAATACTAATTAAAAATTTTTGTTATGACAAAGGAATTAAACTATGACACTCACGACCAGATGTGGGAAGTGAAAGAAGCTATCAAAGCTAGAGTTGCACAGACAGAGAGAGAGCTGCAAGCTGTGCTCCAGCAAGAGAAAGATGATATCTGGAGTGACTTCACTGAACGTAAGGTTTTCACCTTAGTTGAAAGGAAGGAACATCTGCTATTCATGTTGAAGCAAATGTAATGAAGGGGAGGGCTTAGGCTCTCCCTTATTCTTTACCAGTTTCTCTAGTGATATACTAATCAAATTATAAAGCTTTATGGAAAAGATTATTAGAACTATTGTTAGACACTTTGTCTTTGTAGTAATTGCGTTCATCTCATTGTACCTAATAGGGTTAACCTTTGGTGCTGAGGCTAACTACTTCTCTTGGGGCATAGACGCCAAGTTTTGGTTTGCTATGTTTGCTCATGTATCTGCTGCTATGCTACATGGTTACTGGTATGAGAATAGATAAGATAAGGGGGCTTAGGCTCTCTTACTTAAAACACCTGGTTTATGTAAAGGTCTACAAAGCAGAGTGTGTACAGTTTCTTTAGATATATACTAATCAAAACGTTTTATTATGACACTTATTGAATTGAAAGGATTGGATTGTTATACTTATGTAGATACTGATGGTCTTGTAAAGATGATAGACTTTGAAGCTGACTATGATGCTCCTGGTGGTAGTGTAGAAAGTTTCAGCGTTGTTGAGACTAAGCAACTAGCATTCCCATGGTTGCATGACTATAAGCGTTGGTTCTTTAGCGCTAACTATCATAGTAACCCAGATCCAATTCGTTGGGATGACTTACCATTCTAATGTTAGGGGCTCAGCTTATGTTGAGCCCTTACTCTTACAGTTTCTTTAGAGATCTAAATTTTTTACCATGGAAAACTATAAGGTCCTTATTGAAAGCGTCATGGCCAATGATGCAGAAGGTCTGACTAAAGTTCAGACAAAGATTAACCAGTGGATTACTACTGGCATCTTACGTAAGTATGAAATCCATACTGCTGGAGAATACGTTGTATTCAACATCTGTAAGAAGAAGGAAGCTTAGGCTTCCTCTTTTCTTTATAGGGGCTTAACATATTGTATTCCTTTACTACGTAAAGTTTAAACAGTTTCTATAGCCTTGTAGTCAAAACAAAGTACTAGTATCAGCTGCCCTGCTTGGTATTTTGTGAGATAGAAAGGAGAAGGCTGATCACCTTCTACTTTTGTTTAGTTATTAAGAGAGTTAATTTTTCGGAGTTAGCAAATAGAATACCTTAATGGATCTTAATAACGGGTAAGTATATTTTGTACGGTGTTCTGTGTACTTACTCATTTTTATTAAACAGTTTCTTTAGTATTATAATTACTAACGCGTTTCCTGGGATCAAAAACTTTTGATTATGTGATGAGCCTTAACCCAGGGCACAAGGTAGGTACCTACTGTGTAAGGCATACTTAATCACTATGTGATGAAAGTAGGGGTGAGCATCCTACTCAAGAACAAGAGCTCCAAGTAGGTAAGAGATATCATATGCAATGTCTCTTACCCTACTTGTTTTTTCTGTTGCGTCTGTTAACAGTATACTGTGGGTATGTCTGTAAAGTATAACGCGTAACAGTTTCTATAGAACAATAACCAAAATTATATTACCATGGATGAAGACTTAACACAATTCTATTACCCGGAAGATAGTATGCCAATAGAAGAGCGTGTAGAATGCTTTCTGTATGAGCGTAGAGAAACTATCTATGACATTTACTAATGTATAACGGCGCCTAACGGCGCCTTACTTTCTTTATAACATATTCCCGCTTACGCGGTTTAAACAGTTTCTATAGATGATAAGTAATTAACCTTTAAAGATTAAAATTATGAAAGCAAAATTTCTAAAACGCAGAATTACTAACAAGTTTGATGAAGAAACAGGCAAGCGTATTATCCAAGGTATCTTTGTAGTAACAACAGATATTGAGGAATACCTTGAGAATACACCTGAAGCGCAAGTAAGATACGCTGATGAAGAAGAGACTCAACCTCTGTTCTTTAAGCGCATCCATGGTCTTGACCACCCAACTACAATTACCTTGGAGTGGAGTGAGCAATACCAACGCTATACTTCACCTGAAATGTCTCAACATTGGGAAGACATTGAAATGGCTAAAGCCTTTGCATAACATTAAGTCCATGCCTCTTCGGAGGTATGGGACTTTTTTATGCCCTTGGCTGATTAACTAAATAAAGCCTGTATGTTATCCCAAATGATAATATATAGGCAATATTTAACTTTATTTTTTATCTGTCCCGTGGGAAACTAATACATATCCTGTATAAATGCCCACATTTTAACATTATAAAATAATTTTTTATGCGTTGTACACACACTGTGAGAGTCACATAGACCCTGTTTGCATAGTG